>ERZ808278.842-NODE-842-length-16114-cov-4.717417_pt1 | contig 16114 bp, 16 predicted proteins | sample MGYA00521239_ERZ808278 | MGnify/ENA primary metagenome ERZ808278 (study PRJEB31516, sample SAMN03275600) | gut metagenome | biome: mammalia-associated habitat; material: feces | host: Papio cynocephalus | place: Kenya | collected 2012-07-17 ... | reverse complement strand
AAGGTGTTCGAGAGCGAGGAGGTGCGCAATATCTTCACGGCACTCGGAATCACCTTCGGCACGGAAGACGACCCCAAGGCGTTGAACCTGAGCAAGATACGTTACCACAAAGTAATCATCATGGCGGATGCCGATGTCGATGGTGCGCATATCGCCACGCTGATAATGACGCTGTTCTTCCGCCACATGAAAGAGGTGATTGAGCAGGGACACCTGTATATCGCCATGGCACCGCTGTATATGTGCTCCAAAGGCAACTACAAGGAGTATTGCTGGAACGACCAGCAACGCCACGACTTCATCATGAAGTACGGCGGAGGCGATGAGAAATTGATTAAGACGCAGCGATACAAAGGTCTCGGTGAGATGTCCGACGAGCAGTTGTGGGAGACCACCATGGACCCTGCACGCCGTCTGCTGAAGAAGGTAACCATCGAGAATGCAGCGGAAGCCGACCACACCATCGCAATGCTAATGGGCGACGACGTGGCTCCGCGTCGCGAGTTCATTGAGGAGAACGCCACCTACGCAAAGATTGATGCCTAATGAATATCGCCGTCTATTGTAGCGCAAAGGACAAGATACCCGAGGATTATCTGGCTTTGGGTGACACCCTCGGCAAGTGGATTGCCGAGGCGGGACATACGTTGGTCTATGGCGGAGCCACGGGAGGTATCATGACGCGCGTCAGCGATGCCGCCAAGGCGCACGGTGCCAGGGTGCTGGGTGTTATCCCGCGCCGTATTGTAGAAGCCCACAGGCAAGCCGACAACTGCGACGAACTATACTTCGTCGAGACAATGAACAACCGCAAGGACAAGATGAAAGAGTTGTCGGACTGCATTGTCTGCCTCCCCGGCACGTATGGCACCCTCGACGAGATGATGGATGCCATCGCCTCGGGCACGGTGGACGAGCACCGCAAGCCCACTTTTGTCCTCAACTACAAGGGCTACTACGATGCCATCAAGCAGCAGGACGCTTATATGCACGAGTTGGGCTTTCTGCCCCCCGAAGTGCAATACGCGCCTGTGTTTGTGGACACCATGGAGCAACTGATAGACGCACTCACGAATATCAAATTCAAGAAACCACGACGAAACAACAATAAATCTACTACTATATGAACCTGTATCTCAGTTTACTCAGCCGCCGTTTGATGAGCACGGCACGATTTGAGGCTCTCCTTGCTGAGCAAGAGACCATTATTGCACGCTACCGCGCTGTCGAAAAGAGCCAGGAATTGGCAGAGTACATCGCTTTGGGCAAGGTGGTGCTCACCGATGCATTCCGTGCCAACAAGGATAAACTACTTCATACCAAGTATGCCGCCACGCCCGAGTGCCAAAAGCACAAGCAACTCAAAGCCTTGGCTAAGCGCGCAGAGGTGAAACGCTACCTGAAGAACCAAGATGCCGGGAAGACGGAGCAACTGAGCCAAAACGCCGCCGTGCAGGAGTACCTCAAGTTGCAAGCCGAGGTGGAGAGTGCTGAGTTCAAGCAGGCAGACGCTTTCTGGCGCAACCCGCGTCGGTGGTACGACACGCCAGAGTACAAGCAGGATACCCGCTATGCCGAACTCGCCAAGAATCCCGAGATACAGTTCTTCCTCAGCAAAGACCCGAAGCGCATCACCGAGTTGGAACGTTTCAAGCAGGTGTTTGCCGATGATTTCAAGTGGCATAACCTCGCCGACAGCCCTTGGCGTGCAGGTTTTGCCTATCCGAGCAAGGACTTCCAGCCGCACCACTCCTTTGTAAACGAGTTGCAGGCATACAACCGCGGCAAGAACGTCGAGACGGAGAACGACACCTTATATATACGCACGCGCAAGGAGGCAGTCACCGCACCCGCTTGGGATGCCAAACACGGTATGGTGATGCACGATTTTCAATACACAAGCGATGTGCTGCAGAACGCTGACAGTATGGGTCTTACCAGTGGCGTGATACAGGTCAAAGCACGTTGCCGCGGGTTGTTGGACCACGGTATCTATCCCGCGAGCAAGCCCTCGCTGCCGGTGGTGTCCGTCTTCGAGTACAACGCCCGCCGTATTTATGTGGGCATGCTGACCGAGAAAGGGCAATTCAAGCAGAAAGTCGGCGGCTTCCAACCCATTGGTTTTGCGGTATATACCCTCGTTTGGAACAGCCGCGAACTGGTGTGGTACGTCAACAATATGGAGGTAGCCCGTACCCCCAACACCCTGCCCAACCAACCGCTGCACATCACGATGCGCACTTTCGCCCCCAAAGGACAGATGGCAAGCGAGGGGCAGTTGGAGGTGGAGTGGATTAAGGTATTCACAGATAATCAATAGCCTATGTTCCTCATTGCAGGTCCTTGCGCCATCGAGAGCCGCGACATGGTGATGCACACCGCCGACACGCTCTGCCGGGTATGCCGCGAGTTGGGCATCACCCTCTATTTCAAGTCGTCGTTCGACAAGGCCAACCGCACAAGCCTGTCGGCACGCGGCGTGGGCATGGAGCAAGGTTTGCAAATCCTGCAGGAGGTCAAGACCACCTACCACCTGCCCATCCTCACCGACGTACACGAGTCGTGGCAATGCGCACCCGTTGCCGAAGTGGCGGACGTGCTGCAGATACCCGCTTTCCTCTCGCGGCAGACCGACCTCTTGCAGGCTGCCGCACGCACGGGCAAGGTAGTCAATGTCAAGAAAGGGCAGTTTATGGCACCATGGGATATGCGCGGTGCCATCGCCAAGATAGAAGAAACAGCCCCTGCCGGTGCCGCACAACCGCAGATTTGGCTCACCGAACGCGGGTCATCTTTCGGCTATGGCAACCTCGTGGTGGACATGACCTCGCTGGTCATCATGCGCCAGTACGGGTACCCCGTCATCTTCGATGCCACCCACTCCGTGCAGCAACCCAGTAGCCAGCAGGGCGTTACGGGCGGCAATCGCGCCATGGTGCCCTACCTCATGCGTGCCGCACTCGCAGTAGGCGTGGATGGTATCTTCCTCGAGGTGCACCCCGACCCCGACCATGCCATATCCGATGCGGCTAACCAAGTGTGCCTCAGTGATATACGTTCCATTCTCGTGCAGGCATTGGCAGAGGACAACCTGCGCCGGCAACTCGAACAATCCCCCAACCTATGAACTATTCAGACAGAGCCAAACAGATATTCACCGAGGAGATAGGCGAACTCCAACGCCTTGCCTCCTCTATTGACCATACTTTCGATGAGGTGGTCCGTGTCCTCTACGCCTGCAAGGGCAAGATAGTGGTTATGGGCATCGGCAAGACGGGCATCATCGGGCATAAGATGGCAGCGTCTTTCGCTTCCACAGGCACCCCGTCTATCTTCGTCAATGCTGCCGAAGCCATGCACGGCGACCTCGGCATGATTGCCGCCGACGATGTGGCGGTACTCGTCAGCAACAGCGGTGAGACCAACGAGATTCTCAATATCATCGACCCCATCCACCGCATCGGCTGCCGTATCGTGGCTATCACGGGCAACCTGCAGTCGCCGCTCGCAGCGCGTGCCGACTATGCCCTCTCCGTCCATGTGGACCACGAGGCATGCCCCCTCGGCTTGGCACCCACCACATCCACCACCGCCACCCTCCTCATGGGCGACGCACTTATGGTCTGCCTCATGGAGCAACGCCACTTCCGCGCAGAGAACTTCGCCGTCTATCACCCGGGCGGAGCACTCGGACGCAAACTGCTCGGGCGCGTCAAGAACTGCATGAGCACCCGCGTACCCCGCGTGGCACTCTCCACGCCTTTCCGCGACCTCGTCTGCGAGATGACCGACAAACACCTCGGCATGACCATGGTCTATGACCACCTACCCCACAATGAGGGGCATTGCATGGGCATCATCACCGACGGTGACCTCCGCCGTGCCATACAGAAGTACGACGACCTACATATCACCGCCGCCGACATCATGACGCCCTCCTACAAGCACATCTGCCAGGATGCCCTGCTCACCGACGCACTCGCCATGATGGACAAGTTCAACATCACCACACTGGCGGTTACTGAAACGCCCGAGAGCACCGAAATCATCGGCATCATCTCCATTCACCATATCATTGATTTCTGCTAATCCATGATTATCCACTTGCCCGTCACCCTCAGCGAACAGCGTGCCCGCGAACTCGCGACCTCGATAGAAGCCCTCTATCTGCGCCGCCCCGACGCGCATGTGCTGCTCACCAACTGCGCCATGCAGACCTTGCCACCCGCCTTGGAGGGCATTGCTACGGCGTGGTGGGCAATGCCTACGGATATGCAACTCTCGTCGCGCACCTATCACCCTGACACATACCGCATTGACATCGGCGACACCTACATCGGGGGCGACCAACGCAACCAACTGATGATTGCCGGACCCTGTGCCGTGGAGAGCCGCCGGCAGATAGAGCAGTCCTGCCAAATGCTTGTCAGTCTGGGCATTCGCGTCCTGCGCGCAGGCTGCTACAAGCCCCGCACCTCCCCCTACACCTTCCGCGGACTGGGCGAAGACGGACTCAAACTCCTCGCCGAGATGCGCGACAAGTACGGGCTGCTATCGCCACCGAGATGCGCGATGCCTCACACGCCGACAAGGTTATCCAATACGCTGATATTGTGCAGATTGGAGCCAAATCAATGTACGACCACGCCCTCCTCACTGCCGCCGGCGAATGTGGCAAACCTGTCATTCTCAAGCGTGGCTTTGGCACCACCTTGCAGGAGTTTATGGATGGCGCGGACTTCATCATGAGTTGCGGAAACAATCAGGTCATTCTCTGCGAGCGCGGCATTCGCACCTTCGAGACCAAAACGCGCTTCACGCTGGATTTATGCGGTGTCGCGTGGATTAAGCAGCACGCCAATCTGCCCATTATCCTCGACCCCAGCCACGCTATGGGCTATAATTATGGGGTCAGCGACCTTGCGCGTGCCTGCACAGCGATGGGCATCGACGGACTCCTCATAGAGACCCACCCCAATCCCGCCGCTGCCAAGAGCGATGCCCCCCAGCAACTCTCCCACGACCAATTCCGCACCCTCTACGCCTCCCTCCCGCCCATCGCCGCCGCCATCGGCAAAACCCTCGTCTGACTCTCAGACATCATACACCAACCCCCTGATTCTGTTATTTTTCTTCGTCCTGTACGCCCCTCCTCTGGAGGGGGTAGGGGAGGTCTTTTTTTAACATTTCCCTCTAATCCTCCTCGATTTAACCTTGAAGAATTAGTATGTCATTAGTATGTGATTAGTATGTGATTAGTATGTGATTGTGCCGTTCATTAGGCGTTGATATTATTTAATTATTCACCCCATACGACCAAATCCGGCACCCCCTGTTGCGGATATACAAAAAAAGTTGTACATTTGCAGGCGGAAAGTAGCGACCACGCATACTCGCCAACAAGAACGTGTATATAGCCATCTCGGGAAATATCGGTGCGGGGAAGACAACATTGACCAAGATGTTGGCTCGCTATTATGGTTGGGAACCGCGATTCGAATCGGTAACTTTCAACCCCTATCTCGAAGACTACTACACCGACATCAAACGCTGGTCGTTCTGTCTGGAGACCTATTTCCTGAAAGAGCGGTTCAAGGATATGCTGGCAATCAGCCAAGCCACGCACACTATTGTGCAGGACCGCAGTATCTTCGAGGGCGTGTATGTGTTTGTTGCCAACAACTACAGGCGCGGCGACCTGTCCGAGCGTGACTACGAGACCTATATGGAACTCTTCGGGCACATGAAACGGCTGATGAAAATGCCAGACCTGATGATTTATCTGCGCAAGTCGGTGCCAAGTCTCATAGCACAAATACAAAAACGCGGACGCGCATACGAGGCAAGCATGCAGTTGGACTACTTGCACGACCTCAACGAGCGGTACGAGGATTTCATCTACCACCAATATGAGGGACGCGTGTTGGTCATTGAGAGCGACGACATGGATTTCGAGAACAATCCGGAGGACTTCCGGCAGATAATCAACAAGATAGACGCACAGTTGTTCGGACTATTCAGTGAGGACACGTGGAAATCAGGTAATAATTAATAATTAATAGTTAATATGCATATAGCAGTTGCAGGAAACATTGGCAGCGGCAAGACGACGCTCACCAATATGCTCGCCAAGCATTATGGCTGGACACCCCGTTTCGAGAGTGTGGACTTCAATCCCTATCTCGAAGATTTCTATGCGGACATGAGTCGCTGGTCGTTCAACTTGCAGATTTATTTCCTCAACAAGCGGTTTAAGGACGTGGTAGAGATAGCCAACTCCACGGACTACATCATTCAGGACCGCACTATCTATGAGGACGCGCGTATCTTCGCCCCCAACCTGCACAGGCAGGGCTATATGTCCGACCGCGACTTTGACAACTATCGTGACCTCTTCGACCTGATGATGTCGCTCGTCAAGATGCCCGACCTGATGATTTATATCCGCTCCACCATTCCCAACCTCGTGTCGCAGATACAGAAACGCGGTCGCTCATACGAAGCCAGCATGCGTATTGATTACCTGCAGGGACTCAACGAGTTGTACGAAAACTGGATAGCCGAGTACAAGGGCAAACTGCTTATCATCGACGGCGACCACATCAAGTTCGGCGACCGCCCCGAGGACTTCCGCTACATCACTGACCGTATCGATGCCGAACTCTTCGGACTCTTCCCATTTGAGGGCAACGAGGCTGTCGGCAAAGAGATTAAATAGTACTCATAACTCCCCAACTTCTCTCAACACTCAACTCTCAACCCTCAACTAATGTGATACAGAAGTTCCTCGACTATATCGCCATTGAGAAACGGTATTCGCCGCGAACCGTGGGCGAGTACCACGACGACTTGTGCGCGTGGTGCGAGTTCTTGGGCGTTGATGTACAGGAATTTAACCCGAAGGATGTCACGGATAATGACGTGCGCTTGTGGATGGTGCACATGCTCGACGAGGAGCACCTGTCGCCCCGTAGTGTCAAGCGTCGGCTGTCTGCCCTGCGCAGTTTCTACAAGTTCATGTTGCGTGTGGGGTTGGTCAGCGTGGACATTACCCGCACAGTCATCACCCCCAAGGCGGACAAGCCTCTGCCCGTCTTCTTCCGTGAGAGCGAGATGGAGAACTTCAAACGCTTGAGTAGCAACGGGTTCGACCCTGATGAGGAAGACCCTGTCAAACGCTTCGAGGCACTCCGCAACTACCTCATCATCGAGATGCTCTACCAGACGGGCATGCGTCGTGCCGAGATGCTCGGGCTCACTGACAGCGATGTGGACACCGCGCAGGCACAGATACGCGTCTTCGGCAAGCGGCGTAAGGAACGTATTATACCCATCGGCGGCAACCTTATCCGAACAATCAACGACTATCGCCAATCGCGACACGACATCTTGGCATGCCCTCCCGCGGGTGGCACGTTTTTTGTGCAGAAACATAGAAACGGCAATTGGGATGCTATGGCAGCGGCAACGCTTTACAATATCGTCCGCACGCGCATGGGGGAGGTGTCCACGCTCAAGAAGCACTCGCCACACGTCTTGCGGCATACTTTTGCCACCACGATGCTCAACAACGGCGCGGATATACGTACCATCCAAAGTCTGCTGGGGCACGCCAGTCTCGCAGCCACGCAGGTCTATACCCACACCACCTTCGAGCAGATACAACGTGCCTACAACGCGGCACACCCGCGCAGCAATAAAAACAATCATGGGAACCAAGCCCCATAATGGGACGGAAGTTCCTGAGTATTAACCAATTAAAAAGGAGGAAACTATGAAACTGAACACCCAAGCCGTGAACTTCGAGATGGCGGAACGCCTCGAGAAGCACATTGAGAAGAAGACTCGTCGTTACGAGAAGTTGCTCACGCCCTCTGCGGAGATGGACATCCGTATGACGGTAGTCAAACCCGAAACCAACCTGAACAAAGAAACCACCATCCGCATCATCGGCATGGGCTCCGAGATGTTCGCGCAGAAGACTTGCGACACCTTCGAGCAAGGCATCGACGAGTGCCTTGAAGCCCTCGAAAAACAAGTGGAGAAACTCAAAGACAGATAGTCTTGCACACTGAAGACCGTTTGCAGAGGTTGCCCGAAATGATGGGCAACCTCTTTGTCTTCCATAGAGTTGATAATCTGCCGCTTTTGTTATACCCTTGCCACATAAAAGGTGTAAAGAAACGGCAGGCAAAACGAGAAAATGGCAAAAAAAACGTATCATTTTGGAGGACTGCGAATTATTTTGTACCTTTGCAGCCGATAGAGTGTGCAAATTAAAAAATATCAACATAACAAACCTTTATTCGTATGAAGAAATCGTTATTTTTTGTGTCGGTGCTTGCTGCGGCATTGCTGACATCTTGCGGAAAGCCTGTTGCTCCGGAACAGGTAACCGTTAATCCCAGCCCTCTGACCGTGGTTGGAGACAAAGTGAATGCAGACATTACGGGTACATTCCCAGTTAAGAAGTTCTCGAAGAAAGCCATTGTTACCATTACTCCCGTGCTGAAATACGAGGGTGGTGAGGCACTTGGCGAGCCTGTTACCTATGTAGGTGAGAAGGCAAAAGAGAATGGCAAGACCGTGTCGTACAAGAATGGCGCGCGCTACAAACAGACGGCTTCGTTTGACTACGTGCCCGCTATGGCTAAATCGGAGTTGTACCTGCGCTTTACTGCCAAGAACGGCAACAAAGAGGTTACAATCCCTGACATGAAAGTAGCTGATGGTGTAGTTGCTACTGCTAAACTGGCTGACGCTAAGGATGTAGAGCCGCAGATTACGGCAGACAAGTTCCAGCGTGTTATTCAGGAGATGCAAGAGGCTGATATCCGCTTCCTGATTCAACAGTCCAACCTGCGCAGTTCCGAACTCAAGTCGCAGGAGATGAAGGACTTGCAGGCTGCTATCAAAGACGCTGACAAAGACGAGAAGAAGGCTATCAACAAACTCGAAGTATCGGGTTATGCTTCTCCTGATGGCGGTGTGAAACTGAATACCACTCTGGCTGATGCACGTCAGGCAAATGCGCAGAAGTACCTGCAGAAACAGTTGAAGAAGGACAAAGTGAAAGCAAACATCGAGTCATCGGTTACCGCTCAGGACTGGGAAGGCTTCCAGAAGGCTATGGAAGAGAGCAACATCCAAGACAAGGACCTCGTGCTCCGCGTGTTGAGTATGTACAGCGACCCCGAGGAGCGTGAGGCACAAATCAAGAACCTGAGCGCTGTCTATAAGACCATTGCCGAGGAGATATTGCCCGAGTTGCGTCGTAGCCGCCTTATCCTGACTACCGACTTGATAGGTAAATCCGACGAGGAGATTACCACCTTGGCAAAGAACGACCCTGCTGCTCTCAATGTGGAAGAACTGCTCTATGCGGCTACTCTGACCAACGATGCCAATGAGAAGATGGCTATCTACAAGAAGGTTGTTGAACTCTTCCCGAATGACTATCGCGGATACAACAATGTGGGTATGCTCTATTTCAAGCAAGGCAGCATTGCAGAAGCACGCCGCAGTTACACGCAGGCTCTGAAGATTGCCGGCAACAACCCCGATGTAAACTACAACGCAGGTGTGGCTGCTATGGCTGACAACGACCTGAAGATGGCTGAGCAATACCTCGGCAAGGCTGCAGGTACCGCAGGCAACCTGAATGCCGCTATGGGTACCCTCTACACCATGAAGGGTGACTATGCTGCCGCTAAGAAAGCCTATGGCACCAAGCCCAGCAACAATGCCGCTGTTCAGCAAATCCTCAACGAGGACTATGCAGGTGCCCGTCAGACCTTGGCTAAGGTGGAGAACCCCAATGCAACGACTGCTTACCTGGCTGCTATCGTAGGTGCACGCACCAACGACCGCGACGCTGTATATAGCAACCTGAAGGCTGCCATAGCACGTGACGCACAGTTTGCCAAGAAAGCACAAAAGGATATTGAGTTCGCTAAATACCAAGAGGACGCTCAGTTCCAGGCAATCATTAAATAATGTCGATACTTTTCCCGAAAGTACCGAAACCACGTGAGTGGGACTACCGCCCCATTTACTACGATAAAGAAAAGGAGGCGCGCAAGGATAAACTTGCGCGTCTTCATCGTGGTTCGTTCCGTGAGGCACACGAGGCGAACACCCATAAGCGCAAAGACGATGCACGCCGCAAGTCCAAGTTGGTGTTTTGGATAGCATTGCTGGCTCTGTTGCTGTTTGCTTTCTACTACTTGCTGTAGGAATTGTCGCGGGTCTATCGCGGGTCTGTAGCGGGTCTCACATGGAGAACAATAGGTCATGACGGACATCATTCACTTACTTCCCGACAGTGTCGCCAACCAGATAGCGGCTGGCGAGGTGATACAGCGCCCCGCCTCGTGCTTGAAAGAGTTGGTGGAGAACTCCTTGGACGCGGGGGCTAAGCATATCCGTATCATTGTGCGTGATGCGGGACGCACACTCTTGCAGGTGGTGGATGACGGCAAAGGCATGAGTCCCACGGACGCACGTATGGCGTTTGAGCGGCATGCCACGTCCAAGATAGCGCAGGCGTCCGACCTCTTCCATCTGCGCACGATGGGTTTCCGAGGGGAGGCTCTGGCGAGTATATGTGCCGTGGCACAAGTGGAGATGCAGACCCGCCGCCCCGAAGACGAGGTGGGGACGTATCTCGAGATAGCAGGTTCCGATGTTCTCAAGCAAGAGATGGTGCAATGCCCCGCCGGTACGAATATGCGGGTGAAGAACCTGTTCTATAATGTGCCTGCGAGACGCAAGTTCCTCAAGACCGACCAGACCGAGTTGCGCAACCTGTTGGCTGAGTATCACCGTATTGTGCTGGTGAATCCTGATGTGCAGTTTACCTTTGTCAGCAACGATGAGATACTGTCCGAACTGCCGACGGGGACAACCAAACAGCGCATAGAAGCCGTATTCGGGCACACCTCCAAGCCTTTCACGGGGCAGTTGGTAGATGTGGCTACCCGCACGGAACTGGTGAATATATGCGGTTTCGTGGGCAAGCCTGAGGCTGCGGGTAAGAACAGCCAGCAGTATATGTTCGTGAATGGCCGCTATATGCGGCACCCCTATTTCCACAAGGCTGTGATGACCGCCTATGCGGGTATGCTGCAGCCTGACCATACACCGTCTTATTTTCTCTATTTCGATATCCACCCCGATGCCATAGATGTGAATATCCATCCGACAAAGACGGAGATTAAGTTCGCTGACGAGCAGGCTATCTTCCAAATCCTGTTGGCATCGGTACGCGAAGCGCTTGGCAAGTTCAATGTTGCCCCTTCGCTGGACTTCACTACGGAGTCCCGTTTGGATATGCCACAACCGGCGGCAGGTAACAGGGCGTTTGCCATTCCGCAAATACAAACCGACCCTAATTACAACCCGTTCCGACCGCAAAACAAACATACAAAAAGCGTTTCGCAGCCATGGGAACGCCTGTATGATACCAATCCCCGTCCTGTTCCGTCTGTAGAGGCTGAACCAACGGCACCCTTATTTACCTTGCCGCAAATAGGAGACGACACGCCCCTGTTGCAGTCGCAAGGCAAGTACATCGTGGCACCTGCGGACGGCGGACTGCTACTGGTGCACCAGCATCGCGCCCATGTAGCGATACTCTACCGCGAACTGACAGAACAACTGCGCTCACACCACGGCATCACGCAGCCCGTCTTGTTCCCTGAGGTGATAGACTTGTCGCCTGACGATTGGCACACATTGCAAAGCCTGTTGGCAGACCTGCAGGCGGTGGGCTTTACTTTGGAGCAGTTCTCACCGAGTGCCTATAGCATCACGTCCGTGCCCGCACTGTTGGGGCAGCAGAACGCCTCCGAGACACTGCTGCAAGTCATTCACCAAGTGCAGGATACCGGCTCCAGTGCCTCTGCCGAGTGGCAGAAGACCGTAGCCTTGTCTCTGGCGGACAGAATGGCTATTCCGGTAGGGAAGACGCTGACGGACAACGAGATGCGCGACCTGATACAACGACTGCTGCAGCACACCGACTCGCGCTACCTCCCCAATGGTCAAACCATCTTAACCATACTCACCAATGATGACCTCCAAAAGTATTTCTAAAGTCCTCGCAGGCATATCGATTGCTCTCCTGTGTGTTTCCTGCAATAGTCCTAAACAGCAGACTATCACCATCCTGCATACCAACGACACCCACTCGCAGGTCGAGCCTATCGAGGCGGGCAAGCGCGATGCCAACTGCGCCGGTTACGCACGTCGTATGGGGTTTATAGAGCGTGAGCGTCAGACAGACCCCGACCTTATATTAGTAGATGCAGGCGATTTCAGCCAAGGAACGCCCTATTTCAATTTCTATCACGGGCGTATCGAGATGGACGCCCTCAACCGTATGGGGTACGATGCCGCCACATTGGGCAACCACGAGTTCGATTATGGCTTGGACACGCTGGCGGTGATACTGCGCATGGCGCAGTTTCCAATCGTCTGTGCCAACTACGATGTCCGCAACACCCCCTTGGACGGACTGGTGAAGCCCTACACTATCCTCCGCAGGAAGGGACTGCGCATAGGCGTGTTCGGTATAGGCGTGAACCCGAACAGCCTCATTGCCACCAAGAACTTCGCCCCTGTGCGTTACCTTGACCCCATCGCATCGGCACAAGAGACAGCCACACTTCTCCGCCACGACAAGCATTGCGATGTCGTCATCTGCCTCAGCCATCAGGGTACCAACCACGCGGTGGACGGGCAGGTGTCCGATGTAGAACTGGCAGCCGCCACACGCGACATCGATGTCATTATCGGTGCCCACACGCACAAAGTGGTTGAGAACCTGCATATTGCCAACCTTGATGGCGACAGCGTCCTCCTCGCCCAAACCGGCAAATCCGGTGCCCGAATAGGAAAAATTACTCTGTCACTTACGCACTGATAATTACCTCGTACCCCTTTGCCTGCAAGGGGGCTGCAATGCGCTCCATATCTTCACGCGCCACTTTCTCCAAAGTCTTCACAGGCGTCGCGCGGTCGATGACGTACATCATAATCTGCTTGGGGTGAAGCACGTCCACAGCCTCATACCATGCCTGCACTTCCTCGGGCGTAGTGTTGTCGATATGCACACCGTTATGCTCGCCGCGCAAGAAGCAGGTCTGCAACGTGAAGCCACCGTCAAACTGCTGCAGCAGAGCCATTATCTTGCTGACCGTCAACTCATTATTTACGGGTTGGTCAATAGCGCGCATCGTGCTGTCAATGGCTGAGTCTAATTTCAATATACGGTTATCGCACAGGCGTAGTGCTTCCACCACATCAGGACGCGCCAGTTGCGTGGAGTTGCTGAGCACCGACACCTTTGCCGTGGGGAAGTACTTGTCCCGCAGCGCACAAGTGTCACGTATAATCTCAAGAAAATCAGGGTGTAGCGTGGGCTCACCGTTACCGCTGAATGTAATAACATCAATAGGTGTTCCCTCTTCTTGCAGGGCTTCTAATTTGCTGTGCAACGCCTGCTTCACCTCTTCGCGTGTGGGCAACACGGGGTGCGACACGGGTTGGTTGAAACCGCACTCGCAGTACACACAGTCAAAGGTGCATAGTTTATGCTCTATTGGCATAAGTTCCATACCTAACGACATACCCAACCGGCGCGAGTGGATGGGACCATAAACGATATTCGAAAACAACATACTTATATACGATTAACCTGTTTACAATCACACGATTACGCGATTACCAAGGGCACGGCACAATTGCTGCCGCATACTCATCAGCAGCGGTTGCTGTTCCAGAATGGTACGTATCAACTCCCAATCACCGCGGTTCTGCGCATCTTGCAGCATATTCTGCATAGCGTCAATGCGCTCATTCACAATGGTATATTTCAGTTCCAATAGTAGTCGCTGTATCAGTTCGGGCAGTATATCGGCATCAGTCTGCACCTTCACTTCCTGCTTCACGTTCTCCGATATGCTGCGTTCGCTGTAGATACTGCTCAGTTGGTATTTGTCGGCTATCAGGTTCACCGCCAACTGACTCAACGCTACATCGGGGTGGTGCTGAAAGAACGTAGCCGCCACAAAGCCCTCTTCCCTGCAATGGGCTGTGTACTCGTCTATCACTTTGCGATACAGCGGGTTGGCTATCTCGATGTTGTCGTTGGTCAGTTCCGAGATGATATACTCTCCTGCCAAGCAAACCGAACCGTCCTCGCCTGCATACAGCGGTTGCTCGCCGTAGCGGACAATCACCTGTATCAGGTTTTGCAGGTTCTCATCCTTGCGCGACAGGCTCCCGTGCACCACCGATAGGGGTGTCATCGTCTCCTCTTGTAGGGGAGCCTCCTCCTCATTGCCTGTCTGTTCGCGGCGCGTAGCACGTTCTTTCTCTTTGTCTTTCTCATCGAATATATGTTTGCGCACCTCCACCACCTTGCGGGTCAGCACATCCTCCTGAATACCAAGGAACGACGCACTGTCCTTGATATACACTTGCCGCTTGATAATATCGGGAATCACCGAGATGGACTGCACCACTTGGTTAATCATATCCACCCGTTTGGCAGGATCATCACCCGCCTCACTGCTCAGCAGATGGGTCTTGAAGCGGATAAAGTCCGTTTGGGCTGCCTGAATAAATGCAATGAAGTCCGCTGCATTATGGCTCTTGGCGTATGAGTCCGGGTCCTCCCCGTCGGGCAACAGCACCACTTTGACGTTAATTCCCTCCTCCAATATCATATCTATGCCGCGCAATGCCGCCTTGATACCTGCCTTGTCCCCGTCGTACAGAATGGTCACGTTCTCCGTGTAGCGGTGCATCAGTTTCACCTGAGGAGTAGTCAGCGATGTACCGCCCGATGCCACCACGTTCTCAATGCCCGACTGCACCATCTGTATCACGTCCATCTGCCCCTCCACCAGGTAGCAGCAGTCGTTCTTGGAGATGGCTTGCTTGGCCTGATAGAGGCCGAACAACTCGTTATGCTTCTCGAACAACGGCGAAGTAGGCGAGTTCACATACTTGCCTGCCTTGTCGCTTTTCTTCAGTAGTCGCCCTGCAAAGCCCACCACCTTGCCACTGGCGGAAAAGAACGGGAATATCACACGCCCGCGAAACCGGTCATACAACCTGCCATCCGGGCTCTTCAGACACACGCCCGTACCGATATGAGGCTCATTGTCAGGGTCGTTCACGAGGTACTTCTCCTGATACCCAGCCTGCTTGGCTGCCGCCCATAGGCTTGCCCGCTCGGGCGAATAACCTATCTGGAATTTCCGTATGGTGTCTTCCCGCAGTCCGCGTTCACGCAGGTAACTCATACCTACAGCCTTGCCCTCCTCGGTGTCCCACAACTGATTCTGAAACCATGTGTTGGCAAACTCGTTCACCACGAACATCGACTCCCTGTCGTCTTGCCGCTGTTGCTCTTCGGGTGTCAGTTCGCGTTCCTCTATCTCTATATGGTAACGCTTGGCAAGTAGCCGTATCGCCTCCACGTAGGAGCATTGCTCTATCTCCATCACAAACCCCACAGCGTGCCCCGCTTTGCCGCAACCGAAACACTTGAAGATACCCTTGCTCGGTGACACGGTGAACGACCCCGTCTTCTCATCGTGGAACGGACATAGCCCGATGAGGTTCGCCCCACGCCGCTTCAGTGTGACATAATCGCCCACCACCTCCTCTATCTTGGCGGCTGCAAACACACGTTCTATGGTCTCACGAGGTATCAAACTATGTACGATTTACGAATTTACGATTTAGCAATTTATTTTACGATTGGGAATGAAGTACGATTTTGCATTCTCTCAATCGCACGGCAAAGGTAACGAATAATCCGCACCTGTGCAAGATATGCATACAATTTCTGCTATGGGGATGCCAATATAACCGATGGTAGTATATCCCCTCAGGACCCACTAATTGCTCGTTAGAAACGAGTATAAAGCCTATACATAAACATGACTCCATCGCCCCTCCTACGATAGGTACAAATCATATATAACTTTGAAGATAGCGTGTAGCCGCCGCACTACACACTACACAAGCAGTCGGCAGTTATGCCAACTCAGTAACTCAATCCCATTCCCAATATCCACTACCCAACCAATAAACTTAT
>ERZ808278.840-NODE-840-length-16141-cov-4.596606_pt1 | contig 16141 bp, 16 predicted proteins | sample MGYA00521239_ERZ808278 | MGnify/ENA primary metagenome ERZ808278 (study PRJEB31516, sample SAMN03275600) | gut metagenome | biome: mammalia-associated habitat; material: feces | host: Papio cynocephalus | place: Kenya | collected 2012-07-17 ... | reverse complement strand
ATATTTCAAATGCTGTTCTATTATCCACCTCATAAGCCAAACTTATAAGTTTTACTGGATCAAATTTATCAATTGATATTAACGACAACATTGTATTTGTTTCATTATCTTCAATTTCATCAAATATTAATTTAGTAAATACATCTTTTGGGCAACAAGATGCATTTTTTAGAAATGGTAAAAAGTAATCAACCAATTCCTGATCTTTAAAAATATTTTGATCATCGAATACATCTTTATTGTTTAAATCAAAATAAATTAATATTTGATATATTAAATTTGCTTCAGAATAATACGGATCAATTGATACTTTAAAAATTGATCCTTTAGCTGCATAGTTTAATGTTTTCTTTATTTTTTCTTACACCTCTGATAAATTATATTTTTTGATTACTTTCTTACCCATCTGAATCATTTTAATTTCCTCCTTTATTTTTGTTTTTAGTATTATTTTTCTTTTGAATATATCTCTTTAGTCTTCCACAGATCTGTGATATATCTTCATCGCTATATCCATAACGAACTTTTAACACCTCCTTTAACGGAATATAGCAACATGCGTCATTTACACCTATCTTGCAGATTTGATAGGGTATATTTTCTAATTTAAATTTGTTCCTACAAAAGTTTTTAAGCTGTTCTTCTGTTGGACAAGGAATAAATAACGAAACTTCGTTATTTTCAATGACAACTTTTGGTCTGTACTTACCTGTACAATATCCATTGCTATCGTATCCATAACGATCTTCCCAATCTTCTGATAAATCATCTTCAATTGAAGTCGTTGTTATTAGATTGGTGATATTGGTTGACATAATATAATCAATCTGGTCATTTAAAGACTGTAATCTTTCTCTTAATTCTAAATTTTCTAAGTTAAGAGAATTAATCTCTTCCCAATTTCGATCCTGTATTGCAGGTTCGTTTTTAGCTGGATCGAATATGATCGATTCTGTTATAGGAATCATTTCTTCATAATTTTTCTTTTTGGCGCCAATGTTAAATAATGTCATATATTTCACCTACCCTTTCATAAAAACTTCCACAATATAATATATCGTTCATCCTTTCTACTCTTTCTGGGAAAGGATATCTTGTTTGAGGTTCCATTAAACAACCTCCATTGATAGTAGAATCTACATCACATTGTTCTGTAACAATTACAGTTTCATATTGAGCGAATCTGCTATAAGCTTCTCTAATAAGAGCTTTTAGCTCTTCATTAAAGAAACATTTGCTACATTTGAAAACATATTCTTTGTCATACATATCTCGAATATAAACAAATATTTCTTTTTCTTTGTAATAGATCGATATATCTTTTTCTTCTGCGATATAAAGATCAAGTTCTCTTTTTTCTGGTCCTATAAGAACCTTTCTCATTACCATTTCTTTTTCCTCCTATTTATTTTGATAAATGAATAAATTATTTTCGTAGATTAATTATCTACTCATAATTATAATATATAATTGAAGATTATTAATATTCTCAATCAAAATACATTTAAATAATTAAGGAGGTAAACTCATATGAAGAATGTATCGTTTTTATCACGAAAAGATAATACTTATGTATATAATCAGGATGGAGAATTGTTATTCTATTTGCCCGAAGCATATTTCAGTGATTCTAAATCTTCTATTGCTATAGTGGACGGAGAATACATTACTACATTAGGAATATTTGATTGGGCTACTGTTTCTACTACAGGTAAAGTATCAGATCCAAAACCATTTAAATTTCCAACTATTATTAGATGCAAGCCTTATACAATTGAAAAGGTAAAAGGATTAAAACTACTTGATACAAAAGCATCAGATTATAGAATTCTTCATTTTAAATCTGGAGACGAAGTTATTTCCGATATAAATATACCTAAAATAATTGATAATGTAGAAATCATGTTTAAAAATACCGTAATCACAGGTAATAGAATACCTAGCACAGTTAGATATGATAAAGCACATGAATATTTTCCAGATGCAATGGAATTAAATGGAAATTCGTATGGATTAAATATGCAGTTATTTGGTATGATGGTATCAGAGTTATATAGAGATCCTAATGATTTAACAAAGCCTTTTAGATATACTAGTATGAAATCTATGACCGGATATTCTCAAATATCTATTAAGAATATTCCTAAATATATTTCTCCATATACTGCATTTACTTCTGAAAACTTTGATGAATCATTGATGTCCTCTATTTTATTAGATACAGATGATGGAAAAGAAATAAAAGAATCTCCAATGGAGAAATTTTTAATGATGTAGTATTAAGAAAGAGGTATTAAATATGAAAGAATGGAATTGGGACAAATTGCAAACAAAAACAATGGTATTGGAATATTAGGAAGATGAAACAGATAGAACTGTTGAAATTGGAGATTTATTTCTTCATTTTAAAGGAAATATTTATGAAGTAATTAATATAGTAACAGACTATGATATGAATAGTCTGATAGTTGTTTATAAACCGATTACAGATAATATAAATGGATGTGTATTTTATAGAGAGTATGATGAATTTATATCTGAGATAGATCATAATAAATATCCAAATGAAAAACGGAAGTATCGTTTTACCAAAATTCATTTTAAAAGTCATCTCAAACCAGAATATGATAAATAATAAATTATTATTTATCTAACTAAAATATAATCATTGAAAGTGATTATCCTTTGTAAAAGTGTATCCGTTAGGTGAAATTCCTATTAGCTTTCTCTGGTGAGAGGGGAGAGTATAGTATTTATATTTTATAATATAAAATAATGGTTACTTTAATAACTGGTTCGAATCCAGACGGATATATTGAGCCGAAATTGATCGGGGCGCACAGATTCAGGAATGTCCCTTTCGGCTCTTGCTTTTGCTGTAATTGATCTGAGGAGCTCAGCAATACAGCAATAATATAAACATTGGCTTGGTATGCTAGGAACAGAATCGCTTGTGCGATGTAGAATTATTGCAACCAAGCCAAACTCTGATTAAATCGCTTAGCCGAATTATAATTCGGCGTGGAGAATGGTGGAACCAACCACAGTGCCATAGATCATGATGGCTGATCTATCATTGATAAATATGTAAAGATGATATATTGTCCGCAAGAAAATGCCATAGGCGGAGCTGATTGTTTATTCGTTTGCATATATTACAGTTATAACTAAAAGAGTGGGTTATAGGTGCCTCGGCGAAGACTAATAGGTGTTTAATTTGTTTGTTCACAAGATCAACAATAGTGCATAAAAACGTAATGGCTTTGCGTTATACTATTAGGACTTTGCACTCGGTGAGGATAAATAGTCAGTTCGACTCTGACATTCTCCATTTTTCGACAAGTTCCTTTCAAGTTACTATTATTTCAAATATCCCTCAGGAACATAATGTTCCTGAGGGATTACCCTCCTTTTGTCCAATTAGGTAATTTTCAACATAGATATAAATATTAGGCAAATTACTCTGGTATTGGTCTAAAATTAATAATCATTTATATAAAGGAGGAAGAATTATGTATCCAGGTACAATTGTCAAATGGCATGATATGAGTGGTACTACAGTTTCTACACCTGAAACTGTTGATAATAGTCCATTATTTCTCGCAGTATCAAGTTTTGATAGAGGACCTGAAGATCTTAGAGTAGTATCAGGTGATACTTTTTATGATCTTTATGGTACAAAGATGAATTTTAATAAACATGGTCAGCCAGCTATTCAGGCTGCTAATATTATTGATGGTGGTGGTCGTCTCTTACTTAAGAGATTGGTAGCTAATGATGCTACTTTGGCTAATGTCATCGGTATTGCTACAACTCAGGGCAAGATTAATGCTGTAAAAGCAGATCCTTCTGATCCTACTGGTAAAACTCTTGAAGAAATTATTACTGGTAAGCCTGGTGAAGCTGTAGAGTATGCTGAAGAACTTACTCTTGAAAGTGCTATTGGATCTACAGATAATACTACAGCTATTACTGTAGCCGAAAGTTTAACGCCTAATTTTGCATATCTGTATAAAGAAACAGATACAGATGTACTTCCTGAAAAAGGTACAATTATAAATACTGGTCTTTATACAGAATGGGATGGTTCTGCTGATATTCCTGTAGCTGATGGTACAAAGATTCAGATTATTGAATATAATAAGGTTGATGGTATTATCAGATCTGGAGTTATTGTTGCAGTATCCAAGATTCCTCATCCTGTATCAACATCAGAAGCTGTTGACGGATTAAATGCTTTTCATATTACTTCCGCTGAAAGTACTTCTGTGGAAGGTAATACTGTTCTTACAGTATCTCCTGCTATTGGAGTTGGAAATAAGTATTTCTATGCAAAAGCAGATGAAGTGACTGTTATTCCTCAGCAGGGTGTTGAAATTGCTTCTGCGGATTTTAAAGCATGGAAAGAATGGAATGGATCTGATGAAATTGCATTAGAAGATGGAACAGAAATTATTCTTGGAGAGTTTACAGAGGATACATCTGATCCTATCGATACAAAGCACACTCCTGTAAAGGGTGCTAAAATTGCTGTTGTTTCTAAACTGCCTGCAGATGTTAGAACAAGCAATAGTATTAAGCAGGTTGTTCCTACAGAGGATAAGTACAATGTTGTTTCTCAGAATAATTCTGTTAAGTGGACAGCAGTATCTGTATCGAATTGTAAAACGTATGAAGACGTAGTTGTTGCTGCTAGAAAGTTGTATAAGAAGAATGATCCTGCTGTAGAAACAACAGATGAAGGGGTAGTTATTACAGTATCTACTTCTTATCCTCTTATTGTTGCTACAGATAATGGTAGGGGTGTTTCTAGCAAGGCAGTTAAATTCTCCCCAGATTATTCTACATCAAAGGATATGTCAAATATGTTCTATACAGGATATGTATTTGATGGAACATCTCTGTTAGATAATTATGCTTGCACATTAAATCCTTCAACTGTATTCTCAAATACATTGTATGGATTACATCAGCATACATCTATTCAGGTACAGTTTGCAGCAGACGAAGATATTTACAATGCTTATCTTGAAGATATCGAGGATCTGACAGGATATACTGTTGCAAATCTTAAGAAGTATGATTTGATTTATATGACAGACTCTAAGGGTGCTGCATTATCTCTTATCAGCTTAGATCCTGAATCTGTAGATTTTGGCGCAGAATATGGAGTAGAACTTCAGAATGGTTCAAATGGTGAATTTGGAGATGTTCCTTTTGGATCAGAAGCATATATTAATGCTGCTCTCGATTTGCTGAATGGAAATTATGACGATGGAATCTTTGATGTTGATACATATAAGATTTCTGCTATCTTTGATGCAAACTATCCGGATAAAATCAAGGATGGATTTGCTAAGTTTGCTACATTCAGGGAAGATTGTGTCTTCTTTAGAGATTATGGTCTTGACGTAAAATCATATGCTAGTATTGTAGCTAAGCATAACAGTATTGACGAAACTTATAGAAATAAGTTTAATGCTGAATATTTTACAACATATGAGATTTATGATCCCGAAACAAAGGTAAGAGAAAGAGTTACTATGCTCTATGATTTTGCTAGACTTATGGTTAATCATTTTGCCAAGGGTCCTCATAAACCACTTGCAGGTGTTGCTAATAATATGATTCTTAGCAGTGCTATTGAAGGCACAATTAACTTTGTTCCTCATATCACATATACTGTTAATCAGAAGAGTTTGCTGGATGATCTTAAGATCAATTATGCTATCTTTGAAGAGGGTAGATGTGTTGTACAGTCTCTGTATACTGCACAGGAAGAGAATACACAGTTAAGTTATATTAATAACGTTCTTGCAATTCAGGAAGTTATTAGATCTGTCAGAATCAATTGTCCTAAGAACAGATTTACTTTCACTTCAGGATCAGATTTTTCTGCATATGCTGAAGCAGTAAATAATGTAATTAAGGGTTTCAGATCTAATTTCTCTGAATTAAGATTTGAATATGAGCAGAATAATTTACAGGCTGCTAATAAGATATTCTATGCAAGTATTTATTTTAGATTCGGTAACTGGGCTCAGACAGAGCACTTTGATGTCTATGCTTTGGGAAACGAATAATAAGGAAGGAGGATAAATATTATGGCACAGAGTACTATTAATACAGGTCTGCTGAATAATTATTCTATCAGACCTAAGAATCTTACACAGTATACTGCCTTCCGTGGAGTAGTTGACTACTCTCAGATTGGACAGTTTGATCAGTTTGAAACTGGTTATGCATTTTTGTCTGTTATCAAAATGCCTAGATTCATGGAAATGTTAGCTGAACAGGATACTGGTGTAAAAGCTATGGTTGATTCATTCAAGCATATGCTTCAGTATGAGTTTAAGTCATTAACAGGTTTGCCTGATATTACATCAGATACATTCTCTATTTCTGATGGATCTAATGAAATGAGAATGATTAATAATGTATCTCGTGAAACATCTGTTACTTTGAGTTCAGAATTCTATGAGAGAAGAGGTTCTTTGATTACAAAGTTTAGTGAATATTATTTAACTGGGATCAAAGATCCCATGAGTAAAGCAAAGACATATCATGGATTGATTAAGAATGGTCTTCTTGAGCCTGGTCTTGAGAATGAAGTATTCACATTCCTGTATTATGTAACAGATAATACTATGCTTCGTTTGGAGAAAGCATATCTGCTTGCCAATGTACAGCTTACAAAGGCTGAAACAAGCATGTATGATTTCACAAAGGGTCAGATTGAAAATAAGCCGATTACAATCGAATGGAACTGCTTCCCTATTACAGGATATGAAGTAGATAAAGCAGCAAAGGTATTACTTGAGGATATCACTGGTGTTAATGTTGCTTCTACTGATAATGGTGGAAACGTTAAGTATAGTGTTGTTACTGAAACAGATGTTGCTGCTCTTGATTCTAATAATTACCTGTATGGTATTATGGATGAGAGATCAGATGCTGCTATTGCTGAACTGGTTGAAGCAAATAAAGCGGCTAATTAATATCTATTATAAAATACATTCCAGGTACCTGAAATATGGTACCTGGATTATTTTTGATAGATGAGAGAAGGTGAAAATATGATTTACAATACTACAAATTTATTTTGTATTATTGGAAAGCCTTATAGTGGTAAATCTACTCTTATGAACGAATTACTAAAAAGAGAAAATATTACTAATTTAGGAATTAAGAAGTTAGTATATGGAACTACTAGAGAACAAAGGATAAATGAAGTTAATGGGGAGAGTTATAATTTTGTAAGTCTATCTGAATTTGAGAATATTAACGAAGATGATATTATTGAATCAAGAATATACGACGATATTATTACTGGAAATAGTTATTACTATTTTACTTTAAAATCTGACATAAAACTTGGAAACAATTATCTAATGGAATGTACAATATTTCAGTATGAAGAATTAAAGAAATGGATTATGATACGACAATTAAGATCTAGCACAAACAGAATGAATATATATCCTATTGTAATTAATTCTTCTATATTTGAAAGATTAAAAAGAGGATTAAAGAATGTACATGCAGAAGATGATGTATATAGATATATAGATAAAATATTATCAGAAAGATTTGAATTTACAACAGCTATAAAAAATAATCCAGAGTTATCTGATTATCATAATCCAGATACATGTATTATTGAAAATAAAGATAATGGATTTGTACAAATAAGTATTGCTGTAAATAATATTGAAAAATTTATCATAGAAAAACTTACAAAATGATCCAAGGGAAAGAGTCCCTTGGATCTTTACAACAGGAACATTTCAGTAATTATTAGAAAAGGAGGTTATTTGTTGTGGCTATTATTAAAGATAATGATCGAACTACAAAAAAGATTGATAAAAGAATTGATTTATTAAATTCAAAAATGAATAATCTTTATAGCTCTACATATAAAACAAGAACTGATAATAGAGATTCTATGGATTCTATTATGAATACTATAGATAATAATGTGAATGATATTCTTAATAAAGTTCATAATCAGAATATTTCTGATCTATCTCAATTGTATATAAGATTACAAGGGAAAGAATCTAGAGTTACCAGTGATGTTCAGAAAGGTATTGAAGAATTATTAGATGAGAATGGTAATATTCTTGAATCTATAAACTTCGATAATGTAAGAAAGTCTATACAGGCAGAAGATTATCAGATCGATCTTATTTGCAAATATATGACTAAACTAGAAGATGCATTGGATATTAAAAAAGATAATATTCTTTCATCTGATAATTTTACTAAGGAGTTTTATACTGTTACCACCACAGGTAATAATGATAAAAAAGGATTGTTTAATGATAAACAAAAGTTATTAAAGAAAAAATACGAACTCCCAGATTTATTCGATGAAATGGTATATGATGCAGAAAAATATGGAGAATATTTTTTATACCAGGTCCCATATCAAAAAGCGTTATCAAAATTAATCGAAAGAAAGAATAGATTACATCTTGGTATCAAGTATGAATCTGCTAATATTGGCAATTCTGAATTATTAATTGAATCTTCTAATATGGAAGATGAATTGAAAAATAAATTAGATTCTAAATATATTGATACTTTAAAAGAAGGAGATATGAGGGTTAATATAGTATTTGATGATAATGGAATTATTCCAGAACCTATTGAATATGTAAAAGAATCTAGTAGAATTTTGAATGAGCAGGTTAGTCTTACGGAATCTTATAGAATAGAAAAAGATTTAGAAAAAGGAATTCTTGTAAAAGAGAATGAATTAAATGGATTAAGATTTGATAGTCTTGGTACTGATGGATTAATATCTAATAAAAAAGATGAAAAGATATCTGATAAGATCAAAGGCACAGTTTTATACAAGATTCCAAGATCGGAAATATTTCCAGTATATATTGGTGAGATGAATATTGGATATCTGAATATTAAAGTAAGCAATGATTATATTGATACTGTAGTATTAAATGGTGGAACTTATAATAGTTTAACCAATAATACAAAATTGCTCACAGATGATTTAGATAGACAGAATGATAATATGATCAGTTATATAGCCGGTGCTTTATCTGAAAAAATTGATGCTAAGTTTATTAATGCAAATATTGATTTAAAAGAAGAAATCTATGCTATTTTAAGATATAATGATAATTTCTGCTGTACAAAAGGAACAAATAATATTTGTATAAGATTTATTCCTGTAGAAGACGTGAATCATTTTTATTTTAAATTAAATAAGAAAACTCATAGAGGTATTTCAGACTTGGAAAAAGCGATTGTTCCAGGTATGATTTGGTGTTTATTATACTTAACTACAACAATTGGTTATGTAAGTAGAGCTCAGGATAAAAGAATTTATTATGTAAAGCAAAATGTTGAACAGAACGTGGCAAAAACATTATTAAATGTAATAAATCAAATTAAAAAAGGTAATATGGGAATGAGGCAATTAGAAAATATGAATAGTATTTTTAATATTGTCGGAAGATATAATGATCATATTATTCCTATGAGTCAATCTGGTGATGCGCCTATTCAGATGGAAGTAATGAGTGGTCAAAATATCGAAACTCCTACTGATCTAATGGATAAAATGGAAGATGCCGCTGTATCTTCCACTGATGTACCATTAGAATTTGTGCAATCTGTAAATCAGGTTGATTATGCTGCTAGATTTACCATGAGCAATTCTAAATTCTTAAGAAAAATATATAAACGACAAGGTATTTGTCAAAGAATGTTTACTACTATTTATATCAAATTATATAATAATGAATTTGATGAAAATGATAATAATATTAATATCTTTTTGCCAGCTCCTGCATATCTTGCTATGACTAATATGAAACAATTGGTTGATAATATTAAAGATTATGTAAGTTCTATTGCAGAAATAGTATGCGCAGATCAGGATGATGATATAAAGAATGAATTTATTAAAATTCAATGCATGAGGTTGCTAGGCACATATATTGATTTTGATCAACTCAATGAAGATATAGAACAAGCTACTATGAATATTAAATCTAAAAAAGTAGCAGTTCCATCAGGTGATGGATCTTCTGAAGATTCTGGTTTTGATTCTGAAGATGATTATGGTAACTATTAATAATTAACTGTTTTGAGCTATTAATAACTATTAAATAAGATACTGAAAATATTTTTGATTGGGATATTTTTATATGTTTCTATGTATACCTTCTCCATAACATTAATTTTTAGAAGGGAAGGTGATTATTATCAATGGAAGTCATAGCTTCAATTTTACAGTCTATGGGCTTTAACCAATGGGCAATGGTTGTTTTTGCACTTAGTATTGTAATAGATATCACTCCTAAAATTAAGTTTAATCCCATAAGATCTTTATTAGGATATATTGGAAAATGTTTTAATAGAGCAATAGAAGATGAAATAAAAAGCTTTAAATCTGAAGTAGATCAGAGGTTCAATGAATTAAAACAGGAACAACTTGAACAAAGAGCAACTCTTAATAAAATCGCTCAAGATCAGGAGAATAAAGAATTTTCTAAATTGAAATGGGATATCATTAATTTTGAAAACTCTATTTTGAATGGAATAAAACATAGTCGTTCAGAATATAGACATATTTTAGATTGTGCATCAAAATATATGCGCATGGTGGAATCAGATGATAATTCCATCGTTATATCAGAGGAAGATGTTCAGCATATAAAAGAGGCTATCGAATTTATACGCAAGCATTATAATGATAATAGACAAATTCAATCTAGTATGTTCTAGGGAAATTATTTCCCTAGAACATAAAATTTAATTTTAAATAATATTCAAAACATAATAATACAGCAGTTAAATAAAATATTCTATTAATGGGGGTATATTATATGAAAAAAACGTTAGATTTTAAAAAAGTAAGAACTATGATTTCTCAGTGTAGTACTATCGAGAAAGGTGCTTCATTATCAGAAAAGTTTAAATTTTCTATTGATATTGAAAAACTTGATAAGAAATTAGAGAATAGTAATTTTTATGTAATTGCACTTAATAAGAAAATTCAGTCACATGTACCAACAGCAGCAGATCTTCAGATGATAACAGAATATACATATGACAAGAAATTGTTACGTGATATTTTCAATGGAGACAGTGAGGTGGCAGAATTAATTCTTTTTACAACAAATAGAACGAATTCTGATGAACCTGTTACTTTTTTGAATGATGATGGAGAGACTCTTACTAGAAAAGATATTTACACTCTTTGTAATGATCCGGAAAATCTTGATGAAGATTTAATCAAATCAATCGCTATTGAGTTTCCAATTTTCAGAATCTTATTTGTAAGATGTTTTAATGAAAAATTTGAGAAGTTCGAATATAGGATTTATATTAGATCTAATCATGAAATGATCGAGCTTCATGCTAGCGAATCAGCAGATGATGCAGAAGAAAAAGTAGAAGAATAAAAAGCTTCTTGTTTGTGTTAAAAGTTTTATTTATATAAGATCAGGAAGAGTATAATACTCTTCCTGATTTTTTATTTTGATTTTTTAATAATCATACAATTTGTATAGATATCGTTTTTTGATATTGCTGATAATTTATATTTAGTATTATCAGCTAATCTATGTGCAGAGGACGAATCTATATATTTCCAGAAACCTCTATATTTCTGATTAAAGCAATTAATATTATGCTTAAAGAACCAGAATATAATTTCTGCCCCAGTATAATATTCATTATCATTAATGATATCTTTATTACAAATATTTTTCTTATCTTTTACTAATTTATAATCTCTAAAATCCAAATCTGTACATATTAATCCATAATTACCATCTTCCCATTTAATATATGCGTTAGATAATAGATTATTCTCATACGTTACGTTTAATACTTGAAATATATTTCCCCAATAATCAGAATAATAATATTTTCTATTTTCATACTGTATCCTAGGAGATACTCTATAAGGAACGAAATTATTATTTTTTAAAAAGTTTTCAAATTTATTATTAGATGAGTATATAATCTCTTTCATAATTTCCTCCTTATAATTTTTCAACAAATGTTTCATTTCCATCTTCATCTAAACTGTATATTTCTATATTTTGAATACAGCTATTAATAAATCCGGATAAAGATTTAGATAAGTCCTTACTAAGAGAAAATTTGATTTTTAAATTTTCTCTTATTTCTTCTACAGAATTAAATAAATATCTGCGTGTTTTTGTACTCCAACGAACTGGAAAAACAGATGATATATAATCATCTTCATTACCTAGCCTTAACTTGACAAAATACTTCATCAACATAACCCCCATTACATCAAATAATATTATTAAAAAGTTCTTTATATTAAAAATAAATGATTTTATACCAATATATAAGTAATTATATTCTGAATTTTGATATAAAAACTAACATTAAAATAATAGTAATATATAATGGGAGTATGTATTGCTATTCTTTCCGTATAATTTACCAAATTTCCCCTTGGTAAAAACCAACCTGCCATGCTTTTCAAAAATCCTCCAGGTCATTATGACCTGGAGGTACCTCTTTATTTTAAATAAAACCTCTATTAATAAGAAACTTGGTCAATACTTCATCTATCACATTATTATAGATAAATGATTTTATAAAATATATTCTATCATTCCAAGATGGATCTATAAAATATAAATCTGTTTTAATATTATTACTATTTTCTGATACATAATCAAAAGAAATAGAATTAAATATAGATAATACAAATCCTTTATTATCAAATTCCTCAAACAATTTTCCATTTCTTTTTCTTATATCATTAATGGATTTATAAAATAAGGAAGGTGCAGATCTAATATTAGATTTAAGTTTTCCAATCCATGATTTGTTGCCTATATCATAAGAATATCCAAACATGATATCATCTTGTCCTTTTATTGTAAATATTATGATAATAGAATCTTTGCTCTCCGAAGGCAATGCTGCTTTGATACTTATATCAGTATCCACTATATCATTTAAAGAAATATAATTATCATTTAATTTCTTAAACATGTATTGATTACTATTGATCACTTCTCTTTCCGGATCTTTCAACAGCATTAATCCAGTGATAGCATATTTAATAGCAGCCATCTGATATTGATTAAAATATACGGTATAAAGAATATTACTATCATGATTGTACACTTTATGCATATATTTATATTCATCTTGAGTTTTTAATTTAGTTGTAAAGGTTACATTAGTAGTTTGAATGATATCAGAAGCTAACAAACCTGGGATTCTAGCTTGTGTGAAGAAATTATTGATAGATAAATATTCATGATCTTCTAAATCAGTCATCTCTGCATCGGAATCTTTAAAATTAAATGCGATATTAAAAATTCTATAATCTACATCAACTACAGAAAATATAAGAGACAAAAATTCATTATTATCTCCAAATATTCTATACCCTTCATATACCATATAATTTGCATATAAAATATCTTCAGATTTTACAGCATTTTCGATAATCTCTGGTTTACCTAATATAAACTTAATATTCATTTAAATATTCACCTTTCTTTTTGAATAGATATATTACATTATCTATTATGATTCCATAATATAATCCAATAGTTCCTGCTTCGTTTTCTATTAAAGGTAATAATAGTGTGTCACTGATTGTAAAAAACGTGTGCTGAAGCGATTTTCCCAGCTCATCTATTTTAATTTCTTTATCTGACTCTTGATTGAATACGTATGGATTTATTTTATAAGTAATAAAATCAAATATTTTATTATTTTCATAATCATCAATATGATATTTAAAATAATTCGTATTAAAAAAATATGTACCAATATATGTGAGAGAAAACTTTTTGCAACAAACCAATTTTTGATTATTATAATATTTGGGCAAATCAAAATTAACTGTTTGATTCATACATATATTCGATATAATTTGATGAATTCTTATATAAGCATTTAATTGTAGCGAAAAATATACTATAATATCATTTATATAATTACTATTTTTACCAATTAAAATTATATCTTTATTGTCCCTTTCATCATAAGGCATAAAATCTATATTGATAATTTTATCTTTATATTTTTCTAATTTATATTCCCAATCTCTCATAGATATTTTTGTAAATTCATCAACATTTTCTCTATAATATTGATAATTTTGATTTTCTTCTTTATCTAATTGATATTTGGATAACAATATGCAATCAAAAGAATTGTCACCTTCCAACTCCAACGTCCAATAACAATTCATGATATTATTTTGATCTATTTGAAAACATAAAAAATAGATTTTATTTACATTAAACATTTTTGAATTTTGTTTATCTAAATTTTCCAAAATAACTGGAATTATTTTTGCCATAGATTTAATTCCTCCAAATTTATACATTCCGATTCAGTATCAAAATAAAAACAAGCTTCATTAGAAGTTACATATCTTCTTGAACCATCTGGCATTATTTCCACAACAATCATATCGATCATTTCTGGAGTTGTTACATCGAATCTGATAATTACTCCATAATTAACAGCTTTCCTAGCGTAATCAACAAAATCTTTAATATGCTGATTGTAATATTGTTTATAAGATTTTAATAATGATTCTGGAATACTTCTGTCTTTAAATATTTCTTTTAATTGCTCCAGAGATTTTTCTTTATATTTTTCTAATTTTACCCCCTCTATATCATCTCTAAATATATCATTCATATATTCTGTATAAACTGGCTTACCTAACATATCCTGAATACGATAGAAATGAATATGCTCATTGGCATAAGATTCGTTAAATTCTTCCCATGTGTTTGTATTTGGATAAACTATAAAATTTTCTTTATCTTCTGTATAACCAGGATAGTTTTTGATTGACTTAATATATTCTGGTTTTGATATCAAAGTGGTTCCTTTTTCGGATAAAAGAATCACAACTCCATTGTCATCTTTATCAAATCTAACAATTTTAAATGCTTCTCCAACTTCTGTATTTTCACCAATAAAATATCTAAAATTATTTTTATTAATATTCATTCTTTGATAAAGATATCTATGTAAATTGTCCATATATTTAATATTGGTATATTTGTTTAGATATGTTTTATCCTGATCAGGATATTTATCATAAGCAAGACTATACATAGTTGTATAGTCTATATTACCAATACCAAATAATCGATTTGCCTGAATAAAACTCATCTTTACAGCCCCCTTAGTTGTTAATATCCATAAATAAGAATTTTAATGTATAATTCTTATTTATTTTCTTTTTAAAAATTTCAAATTCTGTAATAAAAAATTTATGAGGAGATATATCTTTTTGGAAATCTGTATCATAAATTTTTAATTTTACTTTATCCGGTTTATTCAATTTTAATAAACTTTTATGAAGAGTAAAGAAAGTTCTTAATTTAGGAGTATTTACATAATATCTGAACACTCCATCACCAGCTTTAGCAGACATAATAGTATTAAAGTTTTCGTCTTCTTTTATATTATCAATATCTACTAATAATTCTTTTTCTTCTAATATTTGTAAAGCTCTATTCATTCTATTTACAATGATAAATTCAGATGTAATTATAATTTTGCCTAAATCTTTATCTAATTTAAAATAGAAATCATTTATATTGATATCATATGATAAATCAATAGTATATAAAACTGAATTTTGATTCAGATAATATAAAATATTATTTTTTATAACACCGATTACGTCTACAGGTGTAGCTATAGACGTAATCATATTGTATAAATAATCCATTATTTCCAAACCATTCATTTATCTAACCCTTTCATTATAAAATGTCACTGGTTTAATCTTATTATCAAAATTGACTGGAGATATTACTTTAGCAGGTCCAATATCTTTTATAGGTGCTGTATATAACTCTCCATTTTTATAATAATAAGTATTATAATTCTTAGTATCTATACTATAAGATATTCTACTCTTTTCATAATATTCTTGAACATCTTCCAAAAATTCCATAAAGTTTGCAAGATGTAACCACCTATGAGCAAACTCTAATATATTATTTGTTACTAAATTATCTACAAAATCTCCACCTCTACTATATTTAGGATTATTATATGGATTTTCATTTTCATGAACCATTTCCTGAATAATAATTTTTCCTATCTGCGTATTAGGAGCAATATTATG
>ERZ808278.838-NODE-838-length-16156-cov-3.474380_pt1 | contig 16156 bp, 9 predicted proteins | sample MGYA00521239_ERZ808278 | MGnify/ENA primary metagenome ERZ808278 (study PRJEB31516, sample SAMN03275600) | gut metagenome | biome: mammalia-associated habitat; material: feces | host: Papio cynocephalus | place: Kenya | collected 2012-07-17 ... | reverse complement strand
TTCAGGAAAAAACGCTTAATATCGGCGTCTTTAAACGTTGAAGAAACGAAAAGCATCGACGAAACAGCCATTCCGAAAACGATTGTGACAATCGTAAGCGAAATTACCGTTTCGAGAAGCGAAAATCCCTTTTTAGTGTTTTTTTTGTCTTTTTTGCGAGGAAAGAAGTGTTTTTTCATAACTTATTCCTCCCGAAAGCAATAATCAAAACGTAGGGAGAACTTCCTCCGTCGTATTTAATCGAAACGCGCGCGGCGTTCTCGCCTTTATAAAACGTAATTGAATTAACGCTTTCCAAAAGAACCGAGCCGAACCTGTCCGTGAAAACGATTGAGCTGTATTCCTCGTTAAAATAAACGACCGCTTCGGGCGTAAAACTTTCGCTTATATCCGTTTCCGCCTGAAAAACAGCCATATACTGCCCCTCGGCAGACGAAGAAAGCTTATACTCGCCCTCGTTTTCGTCGCTCGGCATTACGACGGCTATATCGTATTTCGGCTCGCCGTCTTTATATTCGTCGTATTTGTTAAACCAGTTTTTTATGGCCAGTTCGGAGAAAAACAAATCCGAGTAAATTTTACCTTCCCGATTATTTCTCTGCGCGCTCTTCGTTATCGAAAAAATCAACGCCATAATCATTGTGGAAACAATGAGCAAAAGCTGCATAGCGATAACCATTTCGAGCAAAGTAAAGCCCTTTTTTCGGCAGGTTTTCCCGTTAAATTTCATTTTATTATACGTTATTGTTCTTGTTGAATTGATTCATAAACAACGCGCCGAACAAATCCAGATGCTCGGAAAGTTGAACGTTGTTTTCCTTTGCAGGGTCGAAAAATTTAAACTCGAAGCCGTCGTTTTCCTTGTTCGTTTCGTCGATAATATAAGCGTAATCGGCAGGCATATTTACAAGCGCGTATTGCGGAACGCTGTAAATTCCGCCTTGCTCGATTTGCATTTTCATAAGCATAGCGTGCTTAACGAAAAGCCTGAAATTTTCAACGCGGATTCCCTCTATGGTTTCGGGAACGGGGCGCGTCATATACGCAGGGAGTTTTTTGATTTTTCTTTGATAAGTTTTTATCTTCGGCGGCTCGGGTTTAACTTCCTTAACTTCTTCTTTAACCTCCGCTTTTGCCGCTTGCCCCGCTTGACCGGCTTGGTTTGAAGAAGCGTCGGTCGAATTTACGCCCGAGGCGTCTGCCGCCGCGGCTTCTGCGGTTTTTTCATCGGAAGCCTGCGCCGTTTGCGCGTTTTGGTTGGTTTGAGCGGATTGATTAGCGTTTTCGATTATATCGCCGTCCGTTTCAGCCGATTTTTCGGTTATTTGCGCGGCAGACGAAGCGCTCTCGTTTAAAATGGATTGAGCGGCTTTGTCCTTGGCGTTCCTGATTGCCTCGGCGGAATCGATAACTTCGGCAAGGTCGTTGTTTGCGATGCGGTTAATTTCCTCGGAGTGCTTGTCGATTTCGTTGACGGAAATTGCGTTTTCGGCAATAATCGCCGCGTCTTCGTCCTCCTCCTCGTCCATAGCCGCCTCGGTCATCTTTTTCTTTTTGGCTCTTTCGGTTGCGTTGATAACGGCAATTTGAGCCACGTCGTTGAACACTATATTGTTTTCAATCATCACTTTTTCGTAAGTGAAGACGTTATATCCGAATTTAAGTTGCTTCCACCCCACCGTTTGACCGTTCGATACAGCTATAACTCTTGCCGATTCGGGAGAAATATCGATGAAAATGAAGCTTTGTTTCCTGTTTTTGGGGCGTAACGCTAAAACTGCGTTTACGCAGGCGTTTGCCGCAAAAGTGGAATTTTTAACGTAAAGCTTTTGCTCGTTAAGGGCTTTGTAAACCTTGTTAAGCAAAACTTTGCTCACCATAATAACTTCAAACGTGGAGTTCGTTTTGTTTGAAGCGACGACGGCTTTGTTGAATTTGTAATCGTTATAGAAGAAATACAAATCCTTCATTTGCGTGTCGAGAGCCGTTTCCATTTTGGAACGGGCAAGCGTGGGAACGTTGAATACGTCCGCGCCGATAACTCCGTCCGGAAGAACGAGGTGAACGGCGAAGGATTCGTCGAAGCTTTGGCTCGACATATATTGAGGCAAGAATTCCGAAAGAATTTTCTCCCATTCGCCGCGGACAAAATATTCCTGCTTGACGCCGACGAAATCGACCTTGACGGATTGCGTATCTCTGCCGAGAACACGCATAATTTTAAGCGTGGAATTAAGCGGGTCGAAGCCGATAATGATATTAAGTTGTTTTTTGCCGTGAAAAACGTTTGAAAGGTCCATTTTTTCTTTACCCTTTTTATTATGGATTTATATCTGAAAAATATTTAAGGGCGCGGCGCACAACGCGCCGCGCCCAAAAGTGCAAATAGATTATTATAACTGTTGTCTATAAATTATACGTCAGCTTTAAGGAGAACGATAGAACCCATAAGATTCCCTTTATATTCATTACCAGCTGACACTAAATCGACATAACCATCTAAAACAACTGTTCCATCGGTAGTCCAAGTAGAACCTTTTAATGTTTTACCATCATCATTTAACGTTACCTTGAAATCTTTTATACCGGATGTTGTAATGAAATTATCTTCAATCTTACATCCTTTATTTTCTTCATAAGTTACAGTTTTAACATCATCAAGTTGAGTAAGCTTACCATTCTTAAATTTGAAGATAGCCTTTATGGAATCAACTTTTTGTAATTCGGTAGCTAAATCTGAAATAACTCCAATAGTCGGGTTAGTTGTAGCTGCCGTAGCAGAAGCAAATAAATAGTCTTTATTAAACAAAACAACATATCCGTCAACAAGAGCATCAGATTGTTTGTTTGTTGCCTGTTTAGCCTTATACTGGTTGATTGCTTGGCTTGCATCGTTAAATTCTACGCTCTTGTTAGCGTCCGAAATAACGTCACCGAAAGTGGGAACTAAAACTGCCGAGAGAATAGCGATAACCGCTATTACGATTACGAGTTCTACAAGAGTAAAACCTTTTTTGAGTGATTTTTTCATTTTCGTTTACATCCTTAAATATTTTTTTATCTAACCACACAGTTTTCGCTGTGTGGTTAGATTAGTTTCAAAAATTATGCAGCAAGGTTAACAGCGTTCTTATAAGCACCGATTGCAACAGCAACTCCGTCATTATAAGCAACTACAACCAACTTCGCCTTAGTTACGTTGATGGACTGACATACGGTTCCGCAGTAGTAAGTAAGAACTCCGCCGTCCAAAACGATAAGGTCAGAACCATAAGTAGAATCATCGTTTGCAGTTTCTTTGGTTGCGTCAGACTTAATCTTCAACAAAGTCTGCGTGAGCTTACCGTCGGTGATATTGCTCTTAACAGCAGGCTGAACGTATCTGAATGCACCGCCCTTGCCGTTGCCGTAATCCATCGAGCCGACTGCGTAAATCTTGAAGTCGTCGGCAACTACGCCGTCAACGCTACATTCAAGGTTAAGGCCTTCAACTTTAATGTTTACAGCTTTAAGAGTGTCGTCAACGTTGATAGTTCCGGTGATTCCGTTAACTTCGGTTTCGCCTTGCAAGCAAACGTTACCGCAGTTGTAAACGGTAGCAGCGCTGTTGTCAAGTCCGCGGCCGGCAGTTTTGATAATCTTCGCAGAAGTATCAACCGAGCAACCGGAGAATACGTAGTAATCTTTCGCAGTGTTGTTATTAGCAAAGAATGCGCCTACACCTTGCTGATAAGAACCTTCGATAAGGCCTGCAAATTTGCAGTTAGTAAACTTAACGGAACCGGCAGGAAGAACCGATTGAGCCGAAGCAAAGCCTGCAACGAGAGAGGTTGCGTAAGCGTTCAAAATCTTAATATCGTTAACACAGTTGTTAAGCGTGAGAGATTTCAAAGGAGCGGCAACGCTACCGGGCATAGACCTCTGTAAGAAGGAAACGTAAGGCGAAATGTTGGAGTTTCCGGAGTTAGCAGCGTTGATGTAACCCGTTACCTTAACGTTATCGAATTCAAGAACACCGTTAACAGCGTTCGACGTAACAAGACCCGCCGTTGCGGAGTTACCGCTCGAAGCGAAATCAAACGTGATATTCTTCAAAGCAAATTTTTCAGTTTCACGACCAACTCTTCCGAACATTTCGTTGTACTTGTTGATAGCTTTGTTGTCGTGAGTTCTAACTTCACTTATACCGCTTACAGTATAGTTAGCGCCATCAAGTTCACCAACCCAAGCATCTGCGTTCGTCGCGTCCTGACCGGCGTTAGCCATAAGAATTGCCTTTCCGGTGAAATCAAGCGAATCCGCAAGTTTATAATAGTGGAAAGCCTTCTCATTCAACATATTCTGGAAGTGAGTGGTGGTAGTAATTACGTACGGGTCAGCAGCAGAACCGGTTCCGTCTGCATACTTTCCGTCAACTACTTTGTAAGCGAAAGAAAGCGTGAGTTTCTCATAAGTAACCGTAGCGTTTCTTTGACCAACACTCGAAGTGGTGAAGTTGCTGATAACTATGTTATACTTATCTTTATCCTCAGGATACTTAACGGTAACTTTATCACCGTTTGCCAAAGTTGCGGCAAATTCAAAAGAAAGACCAGAAGTGTCGTTCAAGGAATAAACCTTTGCAGGTTGTTTAACCCATTCAATCTTTCCGACGTTTCCGAAAAGCGTACAGCCCGAAAGAGCAAACGTAGCCAATGCAAGAACAAACGTCAAACATAATGCCCAAATTTTCTTTTTCATAATAATCTCCTTATTATTTCTAAAGTGTTAAACACTTTTTAACCAAGTTTTTTCTTAATTTTTCTTTATTTAATTATTTTAATTATTGTCCGGGGTATTTAACAAGAAGAATCTTGCCGTTTTCTCCCTTCTCTTTTATAACGATTCGGTTAATTTTAACAGTATTGACAAAATAAGCCGCAGTCGTAGTTTTATTAGTGGTCGGGTCAGTCCAAGTTTGACTACCTAATTTTGAATGAGTACCAAAGTCAATCAAAGAACAACCGTTTACTTTTTGGCCGTCGCTACCCCATTTGGCAACTTTTTCGGTTGCACCCGTTTCTTCGTGCGAATATTTCTTGTATTCCAAACCGAATTCGCTCTTCTCTTGGGTGTAATATTTCGTTACCTCGTTATAATAAACTTCAATTTCATAATTATTATTTTTATAACTTTGAAGTTCCGTAGTCCCCTCGGGAAGTTTTACGGTGATAGAACCCGAATTTGCCGAAGTTTCGCTTACGCCATAATATTCGGGCTTACTATTCTCTCCGCTATTAGACGAAGAGTTAAAGGCCGGATTATAATAACGGTAATAATGGTCAAACGAAGTTATATAACCAACGCCGAAATTAAATCTCGCGTCCTGCGTATATCCTTTTTCATCGAGGTATCTGAGCAAAACTCTCGTTGCAAAAACAGTTCCGTTACTCGTGTAATCCTCGATTTTTATCGATTTAACTTGTTCGTCGCTGCTTATTTTAAGTTTGCTTAAAAATCCGGTCACGTCAATGGAAAACGAAGTCGTATTGTACTTATACTGCATTCCCTCGGATTTTTTGAAGTATTCATTTAAATCCGCTACTTCTATAACCTGAACTTTACCGTTCGCATCCCTTACGGAAACTTTCGTTTTACCGTCCTCAGTCGTAGAAACCGTGGAATAATCGATAACTTTCGTCCCCGTACCGGAATCGCCCGTAGTCCAGTTAAGGAATACGTTCGGGTCCATAGTTTTAGAAGGAATTCTCGTATCGCTACTCGAACCCGTGCCGGACGAAGTTGAACCGCTTCCGTTATTACCTATACTACTCGAATTACCGGTTACCGTACTAACGGAAACCGTACCGGAGGTATAACTCGAACTTGCAGTCATAGTTACTTTGCCGGAATACATAACTCTAACGACGCTATCGGTGAATTTCTGATAGAATTCGTCGCCGATTTCAATATCCGTTTCGGAAGCTATTTCCAATACGCACGAAATTTGAAGCTTCGCGCCTTTAACACCATTAGACGGTTCAGACAAGTTTGTACCAACAAAGTTACGAATAGTACCGTAAATTTTCCTATCGGAAGCGTCGACGTTTCCGCTTTCGCCTGCATCGTCTACGTTAAACGCCGTTCCTAATCTACGAGAAACGATAACGTTTGAAACGCTAATCGTTCCGCTATCGTTAGCACTGACGTCGGTAATAAAGTTACCTGCATTGTTGAGCCAAGCGGTTTTACTTGGGGAAAATTTATCGGTATAATCGCTAATTTTCCAGTCATCATTCGTTATATAACGCACCAAATCCGAACTATCCATCGAATTAGTTACAGCATAAATTATCTCTTGTGCTGAACCTTTTGATTTATCGGTATCGGCACCGTTATACATAGTGTCGATAGCTTCAAGAACGGATTTATTATTCTTATCGGTCGCCATCAAAAGCAAGTTTTCGTTGGCGGTTATCGCTTCGGGCCTGCGCGGAACCATTTTAAGCTTTTCCGACGCACCGGACTTCTCTATTCCCTGAACAACGTCGCCCTCAGCGGCTACGTTATCTAAAATATCAGCGGCAAAAGCTGCGGTATTTCCACCGGAAACGCTCGCAGTCGCTCCGCCTCTATCTATATATTTGGAAATTTCACTGTTTTTAACAAGAATAAAATTGAAATTTTCCTGATTGAACCAAATACTGTATCCGTCAATGCAATATCCGTTTGAACCGTCCGCATACAAGCCGGCTATTTCCATTTGCTCCAAAACGTCACGCGCTACGGCAGGCGTATAATAGTCTACCCTCTTATCGAGCGCGTATAAACGCATTCTCGTCGAGCAAGTGTCCAAATCCGCTTTGAGAGCCGACACTTTGGAATCGTTGATAACGTTGCCGAAAACAGGAATTAGCACGGCGGAAAGCACCGCTATGACAGCGATGACTATTACCAACTCTACTAACGTAAATCCTTTTTTTATAGCCTTTATCATCTTCATCGTCCGCTCTTTTCCGTCCTCGTACCTTTCTTTACCTTTCATATCAATAAAATTATTAGCCAAAGGTCAACATTATTCTATACTGCACAAATATTTTTGTCAAGTATTTTTTAATATTTTGACGAATTATTATGAAAAAAAAAAAATAGGTTTTTTAGTTTTTTCGAGATGCTTTTATCCTATTTTTCACATATTTGCACCTATAAATCATACTAAATTTTGACATTTTTCAACAAATTTTTTAACGTCAAAAATTGCTTCAAAATTGATAAATTTATATTTTCTTTTAGTAAAATTGTGGTTTATTGCAGCAAGGTTGACCATCTTTTGCTCTTCAAGTTGTCTTTATGAGGCTTTTCGGACGTTTAACGAACTTATAAGAGCACATTTGTTCTGTTCGCTTATATATCTTATATAATGATAAAGAGGACAATTTAAAAATATCCTGACGGGCTTCACAAAGTTTTTCAAGGAAATTGTGTTTTGGGGTTGAAAAAAAGAAATTTATGTGATATAATGCCTTTATCGATTGCTTTCGGGCATCGGTTACGCAAGTTTTGAACAAAAAAACACATTTTATACGTACGACGGGAGGTTCCGCCTATGAAACACGTTAAATTTAAGCGCAAAGAGCTCTTTTCCTTGCGCTTTTTTGTATTTTAAGCACAATTTTACTGCATTTTGACTTCAATTTGCCCGAAATTTGGCCGCAAATCGGCCACGACTGAAAAAAAGTCCCGCACAAAGGAAAATAAACGTATTATATATAAGAAATAAACGGAGGTCTGTTTTATGGAAAGACGAATCAAAAAATCCGCCATTATCATTATTGCCGCCGCGATTGCGGTTTTGGCGATAATCGGCACAATCGTCGGCGTCGTCGTTTCGAGCAATAAGAAAAACGAAAACGTTACGATTACTTTTGTGACTAACGGCGGAAACGAAATTGCCCCGCGAACCGTTAAAAAAGGCGACGAAATGGGCGAACTGCCGATTTCCTATAAAGACGGCTTCGCGTTTAACGGGTGGTATTACGATAACGAATACGGTAAAATCGTTGCCAAAAAGGACTGCGTGAACGAGGACGTTACGGTTTACGCAAGATTTTCCGAAAAAAACGAAACTCTAAAAAAATTGACTAACGTTAAAAACGCGTCCGTTTCACCCGCAATGGAAGTGGAAAGTGCGGGCGTAGTTTTACATAACGAAAATATTTCCGATTACGTTTCGCTTACTTCTTTAAACGGCGAGGAAATAGACCTTATCTGCCGCCCGTCCGACGGCGAAAGATTTATCGTTGAGCCGAACAAAAAGCTTGAAGAAGGAATGACTTATTCCGTAAAAGCCCTGACGCCCTCCGTGAAATTTATCTCCGTTGACGGAAAAGACACGGAAAACGCCGATGAAGTTACGGTTACGACGCATAAGGAAGAAAAAGAGATTATCGTTAAAAAGCCCACCGTAAGGCTTCTCTCCTCCGAACTTGCCAAATGGGAAGAAAACGTTTACGTCTATATGGATTCCGGACTGGAAAAGAACGTCAGCAGAATCGTTGCGAGAACGACGAAGGATATTATTGGAGGCACTGTCGTTACCGTCGGCGAAACGGAAGAAGAAAAAGACGACGATTATATTTGCAAAGTTATCTCCGTTAAAAAGGAAAAAATGCAATACGTCGTCGGCTCGGAAATTAAAGAGGACGAATTTCTCGTTATGGACGTTGTTACGCCGAACGTAGACGATATTTACCTCGATATTGACGTTTACGGCGAAAGACAGGCGGAACTGGAAGGCGTGATTGACCTTTCACCCGAAACGATTGCCGAAAACGTTGAAAACAACGAAGGCATAATTATGCTTAAAAACGCGGTGAAAAACGCCGTTGCGCAGTCGCCCACGGTGACGGATTACGCAAACGGACTTCCCGAAAACGAAAGGATTGAGTTCAACGCGGCTTTGGGCGGCTTCGAGTTCCAAAGACCGAAAGTTAAAATAGATATAAGCGGGACGGTTCTCGCTTTTGAAATCGAGCTCGGCGGCGAAATTCAGATAAAGAATTTCAAGGTTGGCGTTTCCGTTACGATAAAAAATAAAACGCAGGTCGACTACCGCTACACAATTTGCAAATCAAGGCTCGTAACGCTTAATCCCCTGCTTTGGTTTTACACCGACGTTAAAGTCGACCTTACGAACGACTTCTCTATCGCGCTCGCCGCAACCGTTGAGTTTTCCGACGCAAACGAGGATATTCACGGCGTTATCGACATAACCGACGAAGTCGAATACGTTATGGATATAGCCAAAGACGGACAAAACAAGTTTGCCGAAGCCGTAACGGGAAGTCCGCTTTGGGACGACAGCGAACTCGAATACGTCGATATTTTCAGTATTCCTTTGGGGCAAATTCCCCTGCCCGTGCCCGTCGTTTCGCTTATGCTCGAATTCAACGTGGTCGGCTCATTGGGAGCGCGCGCAGGGCTTTACGTCGAATTCTCTCATCATTACGTTGAAACGACCAACCTCACCAACGGCGAAACAGCTAACGGCGCGAACGGAAAGCCGGTTATGTATGATGAATTCAAATTTACGAGAGCGACCGCCGCAAACGAGATAGACATTTCGATTTCGCTTAAAGGACAGGTCGGATTCCGTTGCGGATTGGAGGCGAAATTATCGCTTTCGGTTTTAAAATTGAATAGCGTTGCCGCGGCTTACGTTTCATTCAGGTTCGGACCGTATATCGAGCTCAGCGGACTCGTCAGTTTCAAATATTCTTACGACGCCGTAAACAAAGTTTCGGAAACGCATTTGTACGGCGGAATGTATCTTGAAGTGGGATTATTCGTCAACGCCAAATTAGGCGCAAAATTCCTCGTCTACGACGTCAATACGGATATTTTCGATAAAAAAATATCGCTATACGGCGTCGGCGACAGACTTATTCCTCTTGATTTCGTTGAAAAAACCAACTCGCCGGAAACTCCGTTCGTTTTAACTTCGCGTTACGGCGGCGTGAGAATGAGTACGGCGCAGATGAAATATCTCGACATCGTCACGGGCGAAGAGGTTATAGACAACGCTTCGCGGAATCAGTACGGCGCGTATCTCGACTACGAATTCGAGTTTATCGACGCACCCGATTATCAAACCAAAGACTACGACAAATACGTCACGATAAACGGCAGGTCGACTCTCATAAAGAAGTCGTACCCGTTTAAATCGTTGAAATTTGCGGTTAAAGCCAAACTTTTGCCGAAGCACGGCGTTTACGCAAGCGGAATCGAACGAATATTCTACGTTGAATATCGCAACCCGGACGGCAGAGATTACGCCGTTCAGCACAGCGAATTCAGAAACGAATATTACGCGGGGAGCGGCTCGACTCATTCGGAAGTTCTCGCGCATTATTCGTTCAAAGAGGGCGAACAGGTAACTCCGCCCGAATACACCGTAGATACGCTTCCCGTCCGTCAAGGTTACTACCTCGATATAAACGACCTTTGGGAAAAATATTACCCATTCCTCGGCGACGAAGTGGATAAAGACTTTGACGGAACGTTCCCGATTGTCACTTACGAAAACGCAACCGTAATTTACAAGGGCTATATGATAGTGAACACCTGCTATTACAGGTTGAAATGGAAGCAACGCACTTTCACTGCCGATTTCTATTATCCCGAATACGTCACTGCGGACGATTATTCAGGAAAAACCCTTATAAAATCGGCAGAAATGAAATTCGTTCCGTCGCTCCGCGCGTTTATCGTTTTAACCGATAAAATAACCGCGCCCGATATTAGCGGTAAAGAATACGAGTATTTTGAGTGCGCTAGCGGAATGAAATTTGAAAACGGCTATTTCGCCGTAGACCCGAATTCGGATTTCTTCGCGGGATTTGACGTAGCCGCAGGCTCTTACCCGATAATTTACGTCAACACGGATTCCGATTTATACCTCGATAACTTCGAGAAAATCAAAAACGGCGCGGAATTTTTGGCAATCTACAAAGACGAAAACGTACGCACCGAAACTTACGTTTTGGAAACGGAAACCGTTAAACGCGTTAAGGTGGAATATAAACCCTTTAATTACAACGGTAAAACTATTCGCCCGAATCCGCCTGCGGAATTCAAAATCGGCGAAGAATTTACCGAAAACGGAAATACCTACGTCATCACCGGCTATCGCGATATTAACCCCGAAAACGAGGCCGCAAGCCGCTATAAAGACGTATCCTCTATGCCCGACGTAACCAAAAACAGAATTTACTATATCCTTTACGAGCGCAAAGGGCTCAGCGAATTACCGATATATTACGTCAACGTCGTTGCAAACGGACAAAAAATAGGCGATTTCGGCATAAAGCAAGGCGAACCGATAAACGTGGATTTGCTTAAAGTGAATTTCGACGACAAAACCGTTATAAGCAAGCTTGCGGGTTATCCTTTGTCGTTGATTGACGAGGTTGCGCAAGATTATTCGGTGGATTGGAGCGTTTCGGAAATTCCCGCAAGAATGCCCGAAAAAGATATTACGGTTTACCTTAACGCGACTTACGCTCTCAACGAACTTACCGCAGAATTCGTTTTAACTAATCCGCTTCAAAGTTTCTCCGAAGGCGTTACGGTTGAAACGAGACCGAACGGCAAAGTTGCGCATATCGAAAAAGGTATAACCTGGACGTTCGGCTCAACCGACGAAACGGCTTTCTATTCTTTACCGAAAGTCAACGACTATTTCGATAACGATACTAAAACCTATTACTCTTTCTACGGCTGGAAAAATTCCGTCGGCGAAGAATTGCCTTACGGAATTCGTTTAGCGTTCGTGAAAAACGAAACGTATTCCCCCGTTTTCGTCGAAAAAACGGTTCAGCCCACTCTCGCCTTCGTAAGCACGGGCGATTACGGCTATGAGTATTACTATAAGATACTTGAAGGCGACTACTTCGGCAAAACGCTTGCGGAAATTATCGAAAACGAAAAGCTCGCCGCGCCCTTCCGCGGAGACGTGAACGGCGTTTACGAATACGAATTCATCGATTGGGGCGTTGACGCAAACGACTATATCGTCGGCGAAGAAAAAGATTTAACAGGAAATATAAAAACATACGTCGTTTTCAAAGCGCAATTTGCCCAAAAAGGCAAATCGCACACGGCGACATTCGACGCGCTCGGAGGAACGTTTGACGGAGGCGAAAAAACGCTTACAAAGACGGGCGTTTACGGCGAAGATATTTCTTCCGTCGTTCCCAAAAACTACTCCGACGAAAAAGGCGATTTTATCTTCCTTTGCTGGACGACGATACCCTACTCTATCGATACCAAAGTCGACGCAGAAGATTTGAAAATCGGAAACTCCGACGTAACCTATTACGCTTACTACTCGCTTAATCCCGCCACTATAACCCTTACCTTCAAAGGCAAAGTCGAAACCGAGGAATCGGACGGCACGGGCGTTGTTTACTTCGGCGGAGATAAAACCAAAACCGAACTTAAAGTAAGCGATTTATACGGCAGAAGTTATTACATTACGGCAAACGAATTCGCCGTGGACAGCAAGTCGAAAACCTTCGTTCCCGATTACCTTAAATGGACGGTGGACGGCGAAGAATACGTTAGCGCGTTCTACAACGACGGCTATATGGCAAATATTCCGTTCGACCACGACGCCACGGTTGAAATCGTTTTCAAACCCGCAACCGAAAAAATTATCAATATCGCTTTCGTTTCGGACGGCGAATGTTACGAACTTGACGGAACGAAACTCGACGGCGTCGTTTGCACCGGATTTATGAACGGCTTTAAGCACGTTGCAAATTATTATCAGGCGTACGGCAGCAAAATAACTGCGCCCGAAGTGAATTATTACAGCGAAAACTATTATCGTTTCGACAAGTGGTCAACCCGCCCGACGGACGGAAGCAAACCCGTTTCGGTGAAAGCCGGCGAAGAAATCACCTTCACCGAGGATACCGTTTTCTACGGCGTTTACGTTCACGACACGGCGGTTAAAGTCGAACTTACCTTCCGCTCGGAAGTTCATTACACTGCCCAAAAGGAAAGCGGCAACCTTACCGGATTACAGGTTTTCCCCGACGGAAGCGTTGAAATTTTCGATTACGGCACTGCGGGCGAAAATATTTCGTTTGATAAAATCCCCGTTTGCGAAGGTATGAAATTTATCGGCTGGACAACGGACGGAAAAGATTTTATATCTCAAAAAACTCTTTCCGAAACCGTATATTCAACGAGAACCACTTATTACGCCGTTTACGAACCGGACGTTGAACTCATTGACGTCACGCTAAATTCCGGCGACGGAAAATTCTCCGACGAAACGACGGAAAAAGTGCTTAAAGGCGTTCCGTTCGGCAAACTTACCTCGGAACTCGATAAACCCGTTCCGAACTCAAAAGACCTTATTTTCAGCCATTACGAGGACAAAAACGGCAACCCCGTCATCGCGGTCGATAAAAGCGCGATTGATAAGAGCGTTACCGAAAAGAGCGCAACCGAAAAGGGCCTTACGCTTTACGCCAGATACGGAAAACCCGTTTCGACTTTTGAGGAATTGCAAAATATAAACCTTGCGCCCGAGGGAAATTACGTTATAACGAATAATATCACGGCAGGCGGCTACGTTTTGGAAGACGAAAAAGTCAGCTGGACGGCTATCGGAGCAAATGCAGAAAAAGGATTTTCGGGAACGCTGAACGGAAACGGCTACAAAATCGATATATCGGCAAAAGGCGGCTCAAAACAAAACTTCGGATTCTTCTTCAAAATAAGCGGCACGGTATTCAATCTGTCCGTCAAAGGAAGCTTCTCTATAAGCGGAAAAACCGACGCTACTTCTCTCGGCGCATTTGCAAGCGAAGTTACGCCGAGCGGAAAAATAATCGATTGCCTTAGCTTTATGAGCTACTTTACTATGAACGTTTCCGCCCAAAAGAAAATTTCTCTTTCCGGCGCGATAGGCGCGAATTACGGACTTATAGACGGGTTTATGTCGTGTGCCGGCGGAGAAATCGGAATCGACGGCAACGACGAGTTCTGCATCGGCTCAACCGTAGGCGCAAACTACGGCGTTATGAGAAACGTAAATCAAAGCGGTATGGGCGGCGCGGTTTCCGTAAATCTCGCGAGAAGCTTTAACTGCAACGTAGGTTCGTTTGCAGGTTATAATTCGGGCACAATAGAAAGCAGTTTCTCCGAAAGAGCGATTGAGATAACTCTCTCGCAAGGCGACAACGCTTATCTCCAAAAATCGGTTGTTTTCGGCGGTTTCGTCGGAAGAAACGACGGAACAATCAGCAAGGCTGCAACTCTTTACGGGGAACTTGAATTCAGCATCAAAAACGTAACATTATGCGGCGAATCGGGATTGCAATTGCAGTACATTCCGTATGACGAAAATAACAAATATTTTATAGCTTATGCGGTCGGAAAAGATAATCAAGGACCTACTCTTACGCCAAGATTCATCATCTATCTTGACGAAAACGGAAAGGATGATAAACCGGCAGACTATGTGAAATACACGCTTTCGGAATTTATGGCAAAATATCCGAACGACGCGAAAAAATTTAATTCTTTGAGAAACGCAATAGCGTTTAAAGATTTCGTTTCCGTTGACAACGGGAAAACCGACAACTGTACCGTTATAGAAAAAATCGGAACGGGCAATATCGTGGAACTCGCTTCGAGTTGCGGTTTTAACGGGATAAAATGGAATTATCTCGACAGGTTGCACAATACGATTTACAAATCTTAATAAAGTATTTATCGTATCTTTACGCTAGGCTTATTAAGGCTTATTAAGGATTATTATGGCTCATTGAGGCTATTATACTCGTGAGATTCAGTTGGTTTAAACGATAAAGCCCGACGATTTCGCAACTGCGAAATCGTCGGGCTTTCCATATAAAAATTTATCGCAAATACACGCTTTTATGCTGACGGTTTTTATTACGTATAAAACCACTCCTATTATCGCCACGATGCACTCCGAAGCGGGATATAAACACCATACACCCGTCATTTTGAATAAAGAGGACAATAGAAAAGCAACAGGTATCAGCACGATAAACCCGCGAGAAAGCGATATTATCTACGCATATAACGACTTTTCTTAATAGTAGATTTTAATATTTATACTCTATCAAATCGATTGCAGCCAACAACTCTTTTTTCGTTATTTTGGGATTTTTCGTTAATAACGCTATCGTTCTGTCGTAATTCTCGTCCGACATCGCCTCCGCTATCGTTATCCAACTTAACCCCAAACTTCTCAAATACTCTTCCGCATTTTCATTCGTTTTCATAAACTCCCCGACACCATAATATATCCTGAATACGTTTTAATCTTTTAATTTCGTCTCAAATCACTTTTTTATTGTAAAAGAACCAAAAAGGCAGGTTACTCAACCCACATTCTTTGTTTGGCCGAGCGTAAATAACGCAAATCGAATATTATTTTAGTTGTAAATTTGCTTGCTTTTTAATTGTTTTTTTGTATACTATAAATAACATTGCAGTGCAGAGGAAAATTATCATGATTGTTTCACCGATTAAAACGCAAGGCAAAAAAACAAAAATAGTACCTATGATAGTAAAGAAAATGCCCGAATTAAAAGAGACTCTATATATTGAGCCATTTTTAGGTTCAGGTGAAGTCCTTTTCAGTATCAATCCACAATTTGCATTAGTTTGCGATAATAATATTCATATTATCAATTTTTATCAGGCGCTTCAAAATAGAACAATAACGCCTGAGTCTGTAAGAGCGTTTTTAGAAATCAATGGAGCAAAACTACAAGAACGCGGTCGCAGTTTTTATTATGAAATGCGCAAGGAATTTAATAAAAACCATAACCCATTATACTTTTTATTTTTGAATAGAAGTTGCTTTAATGGTGTTATGCGATTTAATAATAAGGGAGAATTTAATGTTCCATTTTGCAATAAGGAAAATAGATTCGCAAAAGCACTAATCACTAAAATAGTTAATCAGGTGGAGTTAATACAAAATATAATATTGCTACATGAGAATAAATGGAAATTCGTATGCTGTGATTGGACACAAATAGAAAAGTACAATGATTTTGAGTGTAAGAAATTATTATACTATTTTGACCCTGCCTTTTCAATATTATATTATTAAATTTCAAAA
>ERZ808278.835-NODE-835-length-16204-cov-4.046814_pt1 | contig 16204 bp, 22 predicted proteins | sample MGYA00521239_ERZ808278 | MGnify/ENA primary metagenome ERZ808278 (study PRJEB31516, sample SAMN03275600) | gut metagenome | biome: mammalia-associated habitat; material: feces | host: Papio cynocephalus | place: Kenya | collected 2012-07-17 ... | reverse complement strand
CCATGATGCTACATTTATGAGAATGAAAGAGGATGCCATGGGAAATGGTCAGTTAAAGCCGGCATACAATCTCCAGCATGGTGTGGATTCCGAATATATCACATGGCTTACCATCGGACCGCAGCCTACCGATACCACAACTCTGATCCCATTTTTAAAAGACGCGGAGAGGCATTTGAACTTCAAGTATAAAAATATAACTGCTGATGCGGGATATGAAAGTGAGGAAAACTATCTGTTTTTAGAATCAAATGGGCAGCTATCCTATATAAAACCGGAGAACTATGAAATCTCAAAGACCCGTAAATACAGGAATGACATAGGAAAAATGGAAAACATGGAGTACAATGCACAATCTGATTTCTATACCTGCCAGAATGGTAAAAAGCTAACTGTAGATTACATCAGACATTCCAAAAGCAAAACAGGTTATGTGAGTGAAAAGACGATTTACAAATGCGAAGACTGCAGTGAATGTCCATATAAGAAGGACTGTATAAAAGGAAACAACTGCAAGACACCATTGGAGGAAAGAACCAAAAGGATTCAGGTAGCGAAAACATTTCTGAAATACAGGCAGATTAAAACGAATATGTAGGCCATGCGAAATGGCTTATTAAAGTACACCAATTTTTAGAGATTGCGGAATGTATAAGAAATTATGCTTCTTAAACAGCAAAAATGAAGCTGCCATGTCTTCTGCCATATTTAACGTACGGCTAAGAATCAAAGCTGCTTTTCGTTCTTCTTTGGATAAGTAAGTATTGTGGGAACTTAATGCAAGCCCGTCCTCTTCTCTCACAATCGGACATCCAATAACCGTAGCATTCATATTTAAGTCACGTACCATACGTTTGATAATTGCTAACTGCTGTGCATCTTTTTGTCCGAAGTAAGCTCTGTCTGGTGTCACGATGTTCATTAATTTACTTACAACTGTACATACTCCCTGGAAATGAGTTGGTCTGCTTTTTCCACATAATTCTTCTGTAAGAACCGTCATTCCAACAAAGGAACAGAATCCATCTGTATACATTTCCTCTGCCTCTGGTGCAAAAATCAAATCCACTCCGGCAGACTCACAAACCGCTTTGTCATGTTCTAAATCTCTTGGGTAAGTAGCAAAATCTTCATTTGATCCAAACTGAATTGGATTCACGAAAATGCTGACTACCACTCTATCATTTTCCTGTTTTGCCTTATCCATCAGACTCTTATGTCCATTATGTAAAAATCCCATAGTCGGAACTAAAGCTATCTGCTGTCCTTCTTTTCTCCAATTTGCGACTGCTTCTTTCACTTCCTGGATTGTCTTAAATACTTTCATTTTTTCCTCCAACTCTAGCGTATTACTTATCTTCTACGCATTTTAAAACTTCTTCATCTATCGCAAAACAGTGTTCTTGTGCTGGAAATACGCCATCCTGTACTTCCTTAATGTATGTCTGGAACGCCTGTTTCATTATGTCACCAACTTGTTCAAATCTCTTTGCAAACTTAGACTTCATATCTCCGTACATACTTAGCATATCCTGATATACCAGCACCTGTCCATCACAATCAGGGCCGCACCGATTCCGATTGTTGGAATAGATACGGCTTCTGTAATCATTTTCGCCAACTTATCTGGTACACATTCCAATACAATGGCAAATGCACCTGCTGCTTCTACTTTTTTGCATCTTCAATTAATGTTCTGGCTGCATCCAGGCTCTTTCCCTGTACCTTGAATCCACCAAATTCGTTAATGGGCTGTGGTGTTAATCCCAGATGTGCTACTACTGGAATGGATGCGTCTGTAATTGCTTTGATATGAGGACATACACGCTCACCGCCTTCTAATTTTACGGCCTGTGCTCCTCCTTCTTTTACTAGACGTCCCGCATTGACTACGGAATCATAAACAGATGTCTGATAAGATATAAACGGCATATCTACGACAACCATAGTTTCTTTGGCACCTCTTACTACGGCTCTTCCATAATGAATCATGTCTTCCATAGTAACTCTAAGGTGTTCTCATAACCTAACATGGTCATGCCAAGAGAATCTCCAACTAAAATCATATGTACTCCTGCCTCATTGATTAGTTTTGCTGTCGTATAATCATATGCTGTCAGCATAGAAATTTTCTGATTGTTATCTTTCATTTTCTGAATTGTTGTTACTGTCTGTTTCATAGTACACTCCTCCATTCTTGGTATAAAAGCACTGTTACATGTCTCTTTACTTTTTCTAGGAAAAAAGTGAATGATGTATGTAATTGCATGTATTCTAGGTATGGTTTTCAGGTCGAAATACCATCCGCTATTTACTACATAATTGTTTTCGTGAAATGTAAAGAAAAAAATTTAATAGTTTGATTCCATCTCCAGAATTTTATCATAATAAAACTGGTTTACTGGCACTGGCACACCATGTTTCTTTCCGACACGGACGATTGTCCCTGCAAATAATTCTACCTCTGATTTTCTCTTTGCCACTGCATCCTGTCTCATGGATGGATATCCATTAGGTTGAAGAGTTCTCATAAGTGCAATATAGCTTTCATAATCTTCTTCTGTAAAATGAATTCCTTCCTTTTCAGCCACTGCCATTACTTCGTGCATTGCACCTGATAGCATCCTAAAACGTTCTTCATTTTCCAGAACTTCTTTATAGCAGGCTTCATACACGGTACAAGTCTGGTTAATCCCAACGTTCATAATCAGTTTTCCCCATAAAGCCCTCTTAATATCTTCTTTTTCTTCATAGGCAAGCCCAACATAATCCAAAAATTCTTTTACCGCTTCTAGTGCAGGCCTTTGTTCTTCTTTTACAATGCCAATCTGTACTTTCCCTTTGCTGGCATACTGTAAATCAGTCCTTTCACGCATGGCATCCATCCCAAGTGCTATACAGTATACTAAATTTTTGTCACCAATTTTTTCTGCAATCATCTCTTCACTGGAAATACCATTTAGTACGGAAATGATAATGGTATTTTCAGCGACTACTGGTTTCATCATTTCCAAGGCATCATTAAGGCCATTGTATTTGGTGGCTACTTTAATTCTCATTCTGCTCTCCATTTTCTTTTGAATTTGTTGCATGTAAAATGCACTGGTGACATTATAGCATATGGGTGGGGGTGTATAGGATTGGTTTAACTAGAATCTCACGCAAAAGAAAAGAACGAGGTTTAGCGGTGCAAACCTCATTCAAAACCGATACCTGTTCTAGATATTACTCCTCTTTGCCTAGATTTCTAAGGCTAGACCGTGAAAAGAATAATAAAGCACATATAATTGCTATAAAACCAGCCAGCAAATACATACATCTGAAATTCAGATTCTCTCTGCCCAGAACATTTCGAAGCATAATAGCCAACGCATGTTCTGATTTCAAAAATCTTGGCACCAGATGATCCGTTACTGGACCAATTATAAAATATGCTACTGGCACAATGCACTTAGATACCATACTCCGTGCCGCATACACTCTTCCCTGCAGTTCCGTTGGTGTTTTGATAATCCATAATGTTCCCGCCATTGTATTTACAATAGGGGTAACAAACAGAAGCAAAAACTGTCCTATTATCATATAAATAACATAATTACCCATTCCTGTAATCAGTAATGCCAAACCTGCCACACATGCGGAACAAAAAATTGCAGAACTATATGTAAGTTTTATATCACGCTTCGTAACATAGATACTGCCAAGAAAAATGCCAATACCTGCTGCCATCTGTACCATTCCCATACCCACACTTCCTGAAATGGATAACGCAAGAGGCTCTGTTAATGAAGAAGCTATATTCATTAGAAAATTGAATATGGCGAAGAAACACAGAAGCAATGTTAATCCTCTCTGCTTAAAAATGAAGAGAAATCCAGAATGCATGTGTGTATTTTTCTTCTCTTTTGCTTGCCTTAAGCTGCCTTCATCATAGAAGTTATGTGCTGGAATACAGCTAAATAAAAGCATCGCCACAATAAAACTCATCAAATCTATAACAAGAAGTCCTCTTAATCCCATCGGATAATACAAAAATCCTGCACAGACAGGAGCAATAATACTACCAATAGAATCAATAATCTGATTCATACCGTTCGCTTTCTTAAGAAATTTTTCCTCAACTAAAGTTGATAGAGATGCCTGATACGCATTGTTATCAAACAGATTCGCCGTAGAATTCAGAAAATTGAATATACAAATAACTCCCAGATTATATCTTCCCAATACCAAATACGCAAACAGCATTAAGGTCGTAAATGCTGCAAAGGAGTCTGCGATAATAATTATTTTCTTTCTATTATAACGGTCACATATCATTCCGCTTAACGGTGCAAACAGAATCGCAGGTAAAATAGTACATAGCAGTACAATAGCCATTGGTGTTGCTTTTCCCGTCTTCTCAAATACCCATACACTAACTCCAAATGTAGTAAGGCTGCTCCCTAAAATCGAAATCATTCTTGCAAACCAGACTTTATAAAAAGATTTATTCATATTCCTCGTCCTCATCTTCAAACATTTTTTTCATTTCTTCATTTACTTTGCGTAATGCTTGTTCCGAAAAAACATTGTCTTTTTCAAACCAATGATTCACTTGCAATTCCACAAATTTCACTTTTGCTTTTTCTTTTATCTTGTTGTATACATTCTTATGAGCATCAAAATCAATTAAATAATCTTGTGTTCCAGCAAGCATAAGAACCGGTACACTTAACTCTGACAGACTAGCTTCAAAATCAACGTCATACAGTTCCTGTGCATATTGATACACATGCCCCATGAACATATCTTCCGAATCAAAATATGAAATATCTTCCTTGTTTTGTTGAAGTATCTGTTGTACGGTAAGCTTTTCTTCTAATAACTTGTATAGAATGCTTTCATACTCCTTAATGCTTGTCTTTATTTTCTCAATACTTAATCCTTGTAATCTTTGCTGACGTAATTGATTCTTTATCAGATAAGTAAACAGATCTGGATAAACTGTATCAAAAATAACGATCCCCTTTACCTCATCCTGCATTTTCTGTGCGATTAATGAAGAGATAATTCCTCCAATACTATATCCCCAAAGATATACCGAATACCCTTCATCCGACAGCTGTTTTACTAATTCCCTGTACAAATCAACAATTTCGAAAAATGAGTATTCTTGGCAATCTCTTCCTTGACTGTCTCCATTACCATATAAGTCCAGTCTGACAACTTCAAAAATCATGTCACTCATTCCATATATCAGTTTCTTATACACATCATTTGGATGTTCTTGAAAATCTATTGATGAACATTCAATTCCCTGAATAAACACAAGAGCTTTCTTTGTATTTGCAATATTGGAGTTTCTTGTCCATATTGTGCGAAAATAATTATTTTCAAATTCTATTTCAGAATATTCTGTAATATATCCTTCTACATATTCATACGGAATTTCTATTAAAGATTCCTCTATGCTCATCTTATGGTTTGTTCTGACAATATTAATCGAAACTGAATCTTTCCTTACGCTTTGACGGATTATTTTCTGAATTGAACCAGAGTCTTTTATCCTTACGGATTCAATCTGGCTAATTATATCTCCTTCTTTTAAATTAGACTCAGCTTTGCATACCTTTGTTACTTTGATCCCATCGTTCTCTGTTTCGTACTGGATTCCAAGTTTTTTTCTTCTGCTAAGTTTTGAATCTGCCACCAGAATTCCTTCTGCAAAAAGGAATTTAAATGTATTATATAATCCAGTCTGTATCCCCATCTCTTTCAATGGTGTAACTGTGTCTAATGCCAGAATGTAATCTCTTGCATCCGAGGATATCTCATATATCTCTTCTTTCGTAGAATTATAAATATAACAATGTTCTTTCTCATCCAGACTGTTTCTGAACCAGTTATATTGAGACATAAAAATCGTACAATCGTTTGCAAGTCTAAAAATCTTTTTTTCATCAAACCTATTATTATTTGTTTTCATACACATTTCAATTGGAAGCTGCACCAGATGATTCCATGACAATACACGGTTAGAGAAAAACTGTTTTAAATCATGATCCTGATAAATTTCGTTCAAAAGCACCTCTGCTTTCTGTTCTCCCATTCCTTTCTCTGGTTCAAAATGATCGAAGTAACTAAGAAGTGCTTTTGCTGGCTTAATGTGAATGAAATACTCTGATGGATTCTTATGTACAGGACATCCCTTTAAAAGCATAAACGCTCCAGCACCTAAATACTGGATATTTTTCTTATTCTCTTTTAATAGCCTTATGGTGTCATTTGCCTCTTCTTCTGTCTCTGTTGGGAAACCGACAAAAAACATTGGCATAGAACGAATCTGAGCTTTCCTGAAATTCTGAAGTATTTCCTGGATTAAAGTTCTTGTAGTTCCCTTCTTCATGATCCGCAAAACACGATCATTACCTGACTCCAACCCCCATAAAACAAGCTCGCAGCCACCTTGTTTCAAGTAACATGCAAATCTGTCTTCTTTGATAATCTGTTCAAACCTCATTTCCCCAAACCAGTGAAATCCATATTGCTTTTCCTGTATTTCTTTCGCCAGATGATATGCCACTATTGGAGGTATCGCTTCATCCACAAAGAAAAAACAATCCGCTTTATACTTTCTATTGAGCAGTTTTAAATCTTTAATAACGTTTTTATGCATCTCATGAAAAGGTCTCCGTTCTATGCATTGACTCTTATAGGCATGGTACGAACAAAACGTACATTTTCCCCAATAGCATCCAGAAGATAATGCATATGGCAATACCCTCTTATACGTCAGGTATCTGTCTAAATCAAAATCATCAAAATCAGGGCATTTTCTGATTATTTTCTTTGTCTTTCTGCCAGAGTCTATAAAATGTTTCCCTTTTTTTATCCAGCAACCTGCAATATTTTCCATAGTTCCTTTTTTTGCAATCTGACTCCACACTTCTTCACCTTCATCGGGTATAACAGCGTCAAAATAACCCGTTAATAAATCGTATTTTTCAGGTTCACTACGAAAAGATGAGAAGAATGAACCACCTGCCACAATCTTTATCTGTTTGCTTTGCATCCTGATAACATTAGCCAGTGCAAATGCTGCTATTAGCTGCTGAGAATAACTTATTGAAATTCCAACATAACTTGTTCTGTCTGAAATATACTTTTGAATGTTTTCTTCAAAAAAAGAACACAATGGATTATATCTTCTATCTGCTGATAATGTTGTTACATCAGAAAAACTATACTCGCTTCCTGGAAACACTATCTTTTGGTATGCGACTACTGTCGGATAATATGGAATACTGAATAACTTTAGTGCATGCTCAATAATTGATACATTTTTTCTATATGATTCCCATTCTTTATATGTACTACGCTGTTTCAGCTTCTCGACAGCATCTACTACATTAGCTTTTACGTATTCTGCATCTATCCTACATTCAAAAAAAAACCGGTATTTATCAGGTTCCTTTTCAAAATTACTTTTATCTTCCAAAAAACCAGCTAAATACTCATAACTTTTATTCAGTTTTTCTTGACTGATACAATCATAAAAAAAATCCAGCCCTGCATCAAATAATTTAACTTTCTGGGAATCCTTATCTGAAAGGTAACCTTTTAATTGTGCAATTCCAAGTGGCGGTGCTGTTAAATCCGCCATTGGCAACGAAATTAAATGAATCATTGTTCCTTTTCCTCTAGTTGATGCAGACAATACTCATTCATGTTTACAGAACCACTTGTATTAAATGCAAGGGTTGTACATCCTGCTCGGCATACCTCGCCATACTTGCACCCCTTACAGTTCTCTTCAAGTTTCTCTACGTTAAACTTTCTATTATATGAAAATGCATTTTTAGAATTCCATATTTCAGATAAACTGCTTTCGAGATAATTTCCTTCAATAAATGTATCATCCTGCAAAGACAGACATCCTTTTATATTTCCATTAGATTCCATTGATACACCACGTATACCTGCCATACAGCCATAGAAAAATCTGTTTCCATCTGTACTTACGTTATTTCTCAGCGAAAGCTCGCTCTTTGAACAATACCCGATGGAATCCGCCACTGTTATTTCCACCAGTTTTCTTTCCTTGGCACTTAAAATAAAGGATTCAATCTCTTTCAGCTGGTTTGGTTTTATAACCTTTTCTTTGTTCTCTTTCAGTTTGCCCATGGGAATTCCAAGCTGAAGCTGCCAAAATCCAATTTTTTCTTTTCCTAATATTTTCTCTACTGCCGGTAAAAGTTTTAAATTATCGTTCATTATGGTAGTAATTATATTAACTTGGACATTCTGCTTTTTTAATAAAGAAATCGCACCTATTACTTTATCATAAGCCTTCTCATTTCCTCTAAGCTCATTGTGGAATTCCCTATCACCATCAAGAGATAAAGCAACTAACGTAATTCCTGCTTCTTTTATCCGTTTTGCAGTATTATCATCAATCAGCATCCCATTTGATATCATAGATAGCTGAAATTCTCTCTCGCTTGCATATCTTGCGACTTCTTCCCAGTATTCACACAAAAGCGGTTCTCCGCCAACCAGTCCTAACCGTTTTCCTCCTAACGACTTCAATTCATCAATAAATTGAAAAACCTCATTTTTTGTAAGGGTTCTTCCTTTACGAACTTCCTTATATCCATTTAGACTTGAACCACAATGTTTACAATTCAAGTTACATTTAAAACCTAATTCCAGTAAACAGTTTTCTGGTATATATTCAATGTTATTTGTAATCATATAAGTATTCCTTCCATTCAAAGATTAAGCACACAGCGTATTCTCGCTGTGTGCTTAAATAAAATGTTTGGCAACGTTATGTATGAATCGTGCAGTAATTACATTTCATTATTGTTTGTTTCTGCTCTATCTCCTGCACCATATGCCCAAATTACAGAAGCAGAACCATTTAATACTCTAGCAAAGTTTCCTTTCTTAACCTGTTCATCAACATTTGCGATTGCATTGTCAAGATCTAATGATTTATTCAAATCACTCATATTCTCACATCCTCTCTTCTATAAAAAAACAATTAATATAATCATTATACCATTAAGCACAATATTTGTCTATATCTTAGTTATTTCACGAATTACCAATATATTTGAAACTTGCCAGAATCCATTTCTTTACACTCTACTCCACTCACTAACACACCATCATAATCCTAGATTATTCACAGCTTCGCTGTGAATGTGGCTAAAAGCCACATTGTTACTGTATTTTAACTGAATATTGCATTTCACCGATCAAGTGAATTAAAAAAAAGCATCCATTTGTGGTAAAATTAAGGTGTTCAAAGTCTTAACAAAACACAACAAAGGAGCCCTTTATGAATATTGTAAACACCTTAGCTTTAGAAAGCAATAGACAGATTAAAATTAATTTTGATGGAGGCGATTTATCCTCCGATGCAGGCTTACTTCTTATCAAAGAATTCGTAAGCAAACTTGGCATTGACAGACTTTTAAGTCACTCATTTAAGACCAATGATTCTGCATTATTCAGATATCACACTGACAAGGAAAATCTCCTTCCGATTATATATATGATCATTGCAGGTTATTTTGAAGATGATACTTCGGATGAACTTACAAATGATCCTGTGTTCAAAGCAGTGCTTAATAAAGATGCATTGGCATCTCAACCGACTATTTCAAGATTCCATAATCGAATGGACGAAGATTCCCTGGTGTAATTCCTCTCGATAGGCAAAAGCCTTAGAAAGAAAATCTATAGCATCCAGATGCCGGAAGCCATTATTCTTGATCTGGATTCAACACTTCTTGATACTTATGGCAAACAGGAAGGCTGAGCATTTAACTTCCATTATCAAGCAAATGGATATCATCCACTTGTCTGCTATGATGAAATAACCGGAGATCTTATCAAGATACAACTTCGTGATGGAACTCAATATTCCTGCACGGGCATGGTAGATTTCCTTCAGCCAATCCTTAACGAATATCGGGAGGATTATTCATCTATCAAACTCTTGCTTCGAGGTGACAGTGGATTTTCCACCCCGGAACTTTACAAACAGTGCGAAGAAAACGGCACCGGTTATGTCATCTGACTAAAGGAGAACGGCATTCTCCGTGAAAAAGCAACGTATCTGGTTGATGAACTGGATGAAATCACCAAAGAAAACAAGGTTGATTATGCTACTACTTATGGCGAATTCATGTATCCGGCTGGAACATGGCCTTACGCAAGACGCGTTGTCTGCAAAGTAGAAAAGCCTGAGAATCAGATGACTTACATGTACACCTTTATTGTGACAAACATGGATTCATCACCCGAATACCTAATCAGGTTCTACTGTAAAAGAAGGCTGATGGAGAACTTCATCAAAGAGAGTAAAGCTGACTTTGATTTTGTTTCTGTAAGCAGTCATACAAGGATTGTAAATGCCAACAGGCTTCAGATACATGCACTTGCTTATAACCCATTTAATTGGTTTAGACGATTGGCGTTATCAGCAAATATGCGAAAACAACGCATAAATACCGTCCGTTTAAAACTGCTGAAGATTGCTGCAAAAGTAATTCATTCAGCAAGATATTAACATTCAAGCTGTGTAGCAGCTGTCCTTATAAAGATGAGTTCTATGAAACCCTTTCCAATATCAGTAAGCTACAGATACAGCTGGAATAACAACTATTAACGAACCTTGACAGCTGGATAACTACTCAAAATCTTTCAACAGGGATTTTATACCCTTTTTTAGACTCAAATGATTAGTTCAAGCTGCATGGATCATTTTTTCAAGATTCATGGTGCAAACTTCATTACGAAAACGGTTCCATGAATAATTCAGAATAAATATTATATTTTTTTCTTTATGAATGTCAAGCAAATCCTCTAGAAAATCAGTTAATTTTGCTTTACTCTTCAAATCTATCTTATCATATAAATAGAAAATTAGCATGATAAACAACATTCCCATAGCATGATTAAAAGCAGCACCCAAATCACTGTAAATACAATCCATTACTGAAGTGCTTTATCAAATCTGCATCATGGGAAGGCATGCCATATGTTTTTCCGAAAGCCTTAACTAGCATTTTCGCCCCTGCCTTACTAGCTGAATAAGGATTCCCTGGTTCTACTAGCGTTTCTTCTATAAAAAACTCACCGTACACCTCATCCGTTGAAACATAAAGAAACCTTTTCCCCGATTTGTATGCATCTTTAGTTTTCCATAACACGGACGCAATATAGTCCTATAACTGCTCGTACCTGCTTACCAATAAAGAATCCTCATGCATTGCCAGTTGAATTTCATCAAAATATCTCTTTAGAATTCCAGCTCCATTCTCAATTTCAAATATCTCATATAATTCAATTTCGGATAATGCAATTCTAGAATCATACTTTTTCACCATATTCTCTATCTCTTTCATATGATTTTTACCATACAAAGCCTAACGTCTGCCCAAAAAACCGCCACACAAAACCTAACGATTCGCGCATTTGCAGCCAGCCCCAACAAAATTACATCCTGCCAAAGTAAAACGCAGGGCTGCAACTAAACAGGGAGTTAGATTTTGTGTGGCATGCAGGGAGATAGATTTTGTGTGGCACCCCTTACTGCATCTTCGACTTAAACACCCAAGACGCCAAATAACTAAACACCAGCGCCGACGACACACCGACCGCACTTCGTGTAAATCCGCCTTTAAATATCCCAATAAATCCATTGGCATCTACAGCTTCCTTTACACCTTTAAACAGCGTACTGCCAAACCCACAAAGTGGTACAGTCGCTCCCGCACCTGCCCACTCTGCAAAAGGTTCGTAAATACCAATTGCACCTAGTAATGCACCTAGACAAACTAAAATAACCATAATACGTCCAGGCATTAGTTTTGTATTGTCCATAAAAATCTGTACTGCCGCACAGATTAAACCGCCAATAATAAATGCTTTTACATAATCCATGATTAACCTCCATTCTTAAGTTTCTGCTATGCTTTCACTTCTAGCATGACGCCATGTGCAATACCAGGAACAGAGTTTCCTTCGTTAAAACTTACCGTAGAGAGCAACGCACCTGTTGGAACAAACAGAACTCGCTTCCATTCCTTTGTCTTTAACTTATTCATAATATATCCACAAAGCGTTGAAGCACTACAGCCACAGCCACTTCCACCAGCATGAGTATCCTGTGTGTCTGCATTATATATCTCAATTCCACAATCCATATGGTTATGTGAAATATCAAATCCTTTTTCCATCAGCAGATCAATTAAAATTTTCTGACCGATATATCCTAAGTCACCTGTAATAATCTTATCATAGTATGCTGGAGACAATTTGAAGTCTGTCAGGTTCTGAGAGATAACATCACAGGCTGCTGGTGCCATGCAGGCTCCCATATTCATGGAATCCTTCACACCATAGTCCATAATCTTTCCTGTTGTAATACCTTTGATTTGAACAATGGCATCATCCTTTTTCACTGCATCTGCTTTGTCAGGACTAGAGATAACAACTGCTCCACTTCCTGTAACTGTCCACGTGGCTGCTAATGGCCTTTGAGTACCATATTCCAATGGGAAACGAAACTGTTTTTCCGCACTGGCATTATGACTGGATGTCATTGCCACCACATGATCTGCATAACCACTATCTATTAGGATTGAACCTAGTGACATGGATTCTCCCATAGTGGAGCAAGCACCGTATACACCAAACATCGGTATTTCTAAATCCACGATACCAAATGAAGTTGCAATTAACTGTCCTAACAAATCACCTGCAAAGATATAACGAATATCCGTTGGTGCAAGCATCGCTTTTTTGATTGCCAGATCCGCTGTCATTTTCTGAAGACGGCTTTCGGCATCTTCCCAGTTGTCACCACCAAACAATGCGTCATTATCTACTACATCAAAATAGGAACCTAAAGGACCTTGTCCTTCCTTCTTTCCTACAATAGATGCATATCCTGTAATAACAGGAGGATTTTGAAAGGCAATACTTTGTTTTCCTACCATTTTCTGTTTACTCATTTCGGCACCTCCTTCCTATACAATACCTGTAATTTTTAAAATCCAATAAATAAGGCCTAAAAACCAAGTGAATGTAATACCGTATAAGATAACAGGTCCACAGATGGTAAAGATTTTACATCCAATACCAAACACCTGACCTTCTGTTTTAAATTCAATTGCAGCTGAGGCTACCGAGTTGGCAAATCCTGTGATTGGTACAACTGTTCCTGCACCTGCCCATTTTGCAAGAGGAGAATAAATGTTGAAGCCAGTTAGCAAGACACTTATCAAAACAAGAGTAACAACTTCGTAAAGTCCTGCTGTCTCTTTATCGAATCCACAAGACTGATAAAATGATACCAGTGCTTGTCCCAAGACACAGATAATTCCTCCTACTAAAAAAGCCTTACATAGATTTAAAAACCAGCTATGTTTTGGTGTAACAGATGAAACATAATCATTATATTTCTGATCTCTGAGCTTATCATTCTTTTCCTGCATGACATCATGGGCTGTCACATTTTTTCCGCTCATACACTATCACCTTCCTAACTATTTATAATAAGGTGGGTAACCCTTTCTAGTGGAAAAACAACTGAAAGAGCGACCCGCATCCTTTCCCTAATGCTATTGCAATAATTAATGCACTGATTCCTTTTTTCAGTTTCGAACGACTAATAAAATAAGGAATGACATCTAATGTTTCAGCAATCGCCATTGCAAGGCACCCAATATAGATGCCGCAGAACAAAGCGATAAGAACAAGTCCTGCCATTCCCACTGGGATTTTAAACTGCCAAAGAGAATAGATATTCCCAAGACTTCCACCAATAATAATTCCATTTTCAAATAATGCAGTATGCTTTGCAGTGTTGGTTCTTGCAATGAGCCTTGGGATCACACCAAGCTTTGCAAGAAAAGCGAAGATACCGGTTGCAACAGTCAAACCGGATGCAAAGCATAACAGAACTAAGAAAATATATTTCAGTCACATATCAGGAACCACCTTCCCTGTCATTATTAATAATTATCGTTTCATTTACATCCATCTCATACTGGCGCATTTCCACCTGAATTGGGGTTGGATCTTTTGCCTTCTTTTTACGGAATATGTGGTTGTAAAAAACAAGAATACCTAATGTGATACCTAGACTATAAGCTATTTCTACCACGGAACCTTTTTCATGAGGTTTACCCATAACGGATAAGTAAAGCATATCCAGTAAATCCCGGACACAGCCGTCTTCATTGAATGTCATAACAGAAAATGCAGAACCAATATACACGATACCACATACCACTGCAACTTTCGCATATTCCAGAAACTGGTTTGGTCTTTTTTGTTCTACTCTTTCAATAATGAATTCTGTCTCACCCAGATTTACTATGTTAAGATTCCCGTACTTTTTTGTGATGAGTTCAATAATCTCCACAATACCGCGAATCTCCATTTTCTTCTGCCCAAATTGAAAAAGAACAAGCTTTTTTACTTTTTCTGCAAGTTCTTTGTCATCCGCAATCACTTGGGCAATATCTCCAAGCCGTACCTCATCGAAGTCTAATTGAATGCGTTGAGGAATCGACAAATAGAGCTGCTTCATATGTCCATCTGAGCTGATACTAAGGTTCCTCCTGACATGACATTTTTTGGTCCATCATAGTTAAAATAGCATACTAAAACGATTGTAATGAGTGCCATCGAAAGCAACGCTACGAATACTTTACTTTTCATGTACATTCCTCCTGTAAAACCAAAGTGTAATGGTATTACTTTTAAGCTAATGAAAAAAGCATTAGCCTAATTAACTAATGCTTTACAATTACTATTTTGGATTATTTTGTACGAACTTATACAAATTTTACATCCCAATTTTTTCATTCTATTTATGCCAGTTTTTCTCGCATTGCTTTTAAAATTTTCTTTTCTATTCGAGAAACCTGTACTTGGGATATGCCAAGTTCTTTGGCAATATCCGTCTGGGTTCGGTTCATGAAATAGCGGAGTCTTATAATATTTCTGTCTTTTTCTTCTAATGAATTCAAAATATCATACAGTGCCAGCCTGTCCACCATATTCTGATTCTCATCTTTGGATTCTTCTAATTTATCAATGAGATAAATTGCATTTCCGTCCCCTTGGTAAATGGTTTTATAGAGGGATTCTACTTCAGCACCTGCTTCCATTGACATTACAATGTTTTCAACTGAAATATCGGTTCTCTCACTTACTTCTTCGATTGTTGGTTCGCGCCCTAACTCAATACTTAACGCCTCTTTTGCAACTCTGGCCTTATAGGATGTTTCCTTTAACGTACGGCTTACTTTAATCATGCCATCATCTCTTAGGAAACGTTTTATCTCACCAGTAATCATCGGAACAGCATAGGTTGAGAATTTCACTTCAAAGCTGGTATCAAACTTATCAATTGCTTTGATTAAGCCAATGCTGCCTACTTGAAACAGATCTTCCATTTCATATCCACGATTCGCAAATCTGCGGACGATTGACCAGACAAGACCGATATTTTCGGTCACAAGCTGTTCTCTAGCTGCCTTATCACCGTCCTGACACCGTTTTATTAATTCGAGCGTATCCATAACCACCCTCCTTCTTACGACTTTAAGCCACTGCCTTTAATGGTTCTGATCATCGTAACTTTAGTTCCTTTCCCAACTTCTGAGACAACCGATAAGTCGTCCATAAATGCTTCCATAAATGCAAATCCCATACCAGATCGTTCTAATTCTGGTTTTGTTGTATACAGCGGTTCCATCGCCTTTTCTATATCTTCCATACCACATCCATTATCTTCTACTACAATGGTAATTTTTCTCTCCTCTATCTTGCAAGAAAGTGTTATTTTGCCTTGTTTTCCGTCGTAACCATGAATGATGGAGTTTGTTACTGCCTCTGAGACGGCTGTTTTAATGTCTGACAGTTCCTCCATATTTGGATCCAGCTGTGCAACGAATACAGCAACTGCAACTCTTGCAAAACTTTCATTTTGTGACTTACTGTCAAACACTATTTTCATTTCGTTGGTATCGTTCATTTCCCTATCCTCCCCTTTACTAAAATGCCTGCATCGCATCTTTTACAGTTTCATATTTCTCTATAATCTTATAAAGACCTGAAATTTTAAGAATTCGGTCAACTGGTGGTGTAATTCCCGTTACAGCTAATGTTCCCCCTGTATACTTAACCTGTTTGT
>ERZ808278.831-NODE-831-length-16248-cov-4.421664_pt1 | contig 16248 bp, 16 predicted proteins | sample MGYA00521239_ERZ808278 | MGnify/ENA primary metagenome ERZ808278 (study PRJEB31516, sample SAMN03275600) | gut metagenome | biome: mammalia-associated habitat; material: feces | host: Papio cynocephalus | place: Kenya | collected 2012-07-17 ... | reverse complement strand
GATCAACAAAACGGATCTCTTTCCATCTTGTAATTTCAAGATAAATCTTTTCAAGAATATCTATTCTATCTTCTGGTGAGAAATGTAATAAGAGTTTGAAGCAGTCAGATACATGGATCTTATCATCTCTTTCCAGCATATAGTTTAATATAATCTTATCAATTACGTTTACTTTATTATTCAGTTTATCATCAAAAATATACATGATATTCGTATGGATTACATCTACTTTATAAGACTTAAAGAAATTAATAATAAGGAAGATATATTTCCTAATATAATCCAGTCCAACAGTAGGAATTCCATTAAAAATAAACTTAAATTTATCTTGATCGATATATGTATAAATAGCATCCACTATGCAGTTTATAACTCTACCGATTTCTATTCTACGCTCATTCTCTTTTGGAATTGTATCACAATCAAGAAGAATAGCATAGAGTGTAGTATCAGCAGCTTGAATATAATCTGTATAAGTCTTAGGTGGAACACTATTTATAGACTTATCAGTAAACATTTTAAAGTTTAATCGAGTTACATATAAAGATTCATAAACTGTTCTATAAACTTTATACTCATCATAATCGTTAGCATTATTAATAAGATGAACTAGGTTCTCGTATACTTGTTTATTAGAAGTATATACGTTATCTAATTCATCCCAGTCTCTAATACCAATTGGATTAGGATTAATAAATTTATCTAATCCTAATTCTTCCATTGTAAACCCTTCAGACTCAATATATTCTTCTAACTTTTGTAAATCTGTTGCAAAGTTAAATCCATATACTCCAAGATACTGAATTGGGTCATACATAATTGTATCTTTGGTTCCCAAATACATATATCCAAGAGCATATAATTCAATAATCAAATCTACAAGTTTAAAGCTTCCACTAGAACTAATCTCTGGAACTTCTACTTGTAATAAGTCTGTATTTACTTTACTATATAAAAGCATATTTATAAAATATACCATTTGAAATTGCATCTCTGTTAATGAGTATACAGTATCTACAGAAATATATTTAGAAATATGGCAATCAAATTCATGTTTAAGTATTTCGTGTTTTACATATTCTTTAGTATAAACTCCATTCCAATATATATCATTAGCAGCAGTCTCATCATAATCCTTCATATTACTCGGATCATCAATATAGTCATCTGCAATACCAGTAATCGGAACTTTTAAGAATTGTAAATTATAGTTTGCTTCTAAGTTTAATACTTCTTTTCCTGTTTCGGGATCAGTATAAGTATCTTTTCGATAAGTACCATCTTCATCCAAGATAGGAGATTTCAGAAGATAGTATTTAAACAATTTCATATTATCGTATCCAAATAAGGATACAATATCAACCATACATTTTGCTGAAGATTTATACTTGATAAGTCTATTTAAATTCTTAATTAATCTCTTTTGATATTTTAATGGAATCTCTGGATAGAACTCTACTCCACTTGCTTCCATCATATATTGAATAGTTCTAAAATCGAATAACTCTCGATCTATAATATATTCTGGACTATATACAAGCATATCATCGAAAGTCATAATAATAATCATCAAAATAACGAATCTATCGTAATAGTCTGATCTGTAATGATATGCTTCAGAATAGATAGTCTTAATAGCATATACCCTATTTATTTCAAACCTTTCTCTCCATTTATTTGACACTTCAGGAGAATCTACTGCTGGCATATATAATAAAGAAAATCTTGGAGATCTTCTTGCTATATATGGATGAACAGATCTTTCTCCTAAATGATCCAAATATTTAGCTTCCGGATGTCTTTCTTTCATATGATCTATTACACCTGAAGAATATAATAATTTAGCTTCAGAGTTCGTACACATATGAACTGGTTTAGAGATATCATATGTTTCTACAGGAATCATATTATACTCTTCTTCATCTAAGTAAATATACTCTGCTTCTAATGGTGGTTTACCCCATAATAATCTACAATATTCATTCTTTTCATTATAATTCGCTAGCCATTTCTCTCTAGCAATTCTCTGTAATTCTGGTTTTAATCCTTCTGGTATAGCAAGATAACCATCAGCGTACATCTTTGCTCTTTTTTCGTCCATAGAAGGAATCTTCATAAATACATCATACGTGTACTCATAGTTTATAAATATATCAGTACCACATTGAATATCATGGTATAAATCAGCTTCTTTTAATGAAACCACAGTTTCATTCTTGGTAAGTTGCTCGTCATCTTTTACTATGATACCTTTTAAGATCTGTTGGCATTCATATATAATTTCGTCTATGAGAGGATTTTCAGTCAATACTTTTTGAACGTCTGGGTATTGATTCATTCTATTCTCTCCCTTCTTTTAAATTAATAATATGTGAAAATTTATAAAAAATAAAGGTGGGTGCGCAATTCCCACCTTTATTTATAACAGAAAGTTTCTGATATTTTAAGCTGTTACTGTTTCACCATTAAATGGCTGCGGTTTTACGGACGCACACCATTCTGGATAATAGTATAACTGGTAGTTCGCCATAAATGCATAAACAGCATTCAATCTTCCCTGAACATTTTCAGTTCCCTGGAAATACTGTTTGCCCAAACATGATTTTGCAAACTTTTCGTCAGCATCTGACATAATTTTTGCATCCTTCAACGCTTTCATTATGCCATCATATCGAGTCTCGTCTTTTGGTGCATTTATGTTTTCTTTAATTGCTACAGCATCGAGATATGCTCTAGCAAATTTCTGAATCTCTGTTGCACCATCAAGCCACTGGGACTTGTTATATTTCTTTACTGCATTATTGAAATAGGTAATAAAACCTTTTTCTAGCGGTGCTGCTTTTTTGTCAGTTTTGCCGAATACCGGCATTTCTTTACTAGTAGTTGTTTCAACGTTAACTGATTCTTTGACAACTTCTCCAGACTGGTTATCAACTATATCAGCTGCAACTTTTTCTGTTTTTGTAGATTTAATTGAAGTTTTCTTATTGGTTTTTTGTTTTTGCTGTTTCTGAGTTACTTCTACTTTATCGGTAGTTGGTTCAACAGAAGTTTCTTCCTGATTTGCTTCTTTAGCAATTTCCTCAGGTTTATCTGTTTCAGAAGATTTTAAAGATTCATCTTCTTTTTTATTATTATTATCGATCTCAGGTTCTGCAGCAGCTGCGGTTGGAGAAGACATTAATACTGCTATTGGTGTCTTAGCAAGTGGTTGACGAATACTAGCGATTTTTCTTTTTACAATTTCACAATCGTCTTCTTCATCATCTTCATCGTCATCTTCCTCATCATCTTCATCATCGTCTTCTTCTTCATCTTCTTCATCATCATCTTCTTCTACAGGAGAAGCTTTAACTTCTTCCGCACAGAATCCTTTAATTCCATTAATAAGAAGCTTAGGGATGAAAAGAAGAACATCCACAACGAAAAGTACCGCTCTTTTAAGTCCATTCATAATTCCCTCGATAAAGTCTCTAATCATAATACTACCTCCAGTAAAAATTTATTTTTTTCTATGTTCCATATTCAATTGTCATAATAAAAAGATATATTTGCGCATTATATCCTTTATTCACTATTATAATATGTAATTATAATTTGAGACTTGTAAATGTAAATTCGACATTATAATTAATAAAAAGGAGGGAGATACAATGATAAATGATATACCCGGAATTACTGTAGAATATGATGACTCTTATAACCCTATGGTTATATCTCCAAATGCTCCATATGGGATTACTTTCTATATGACAAGAGAAACTATGTTAGATGTAGAAGTATATAAGAATTTTTTAGATAATGCTATAGCAGGATTTAGGCACTCTTTAGTATATAAAACCATAAAATCAGATTTAATAGAAAAAGGTTTAAATCATTGCCAAGTTATGAGTAATATTACAGAAGAAGAAGTAGGTGTAAGTGGTCTAGAGATGCATCATAACTTTCTTACTATCTTTGATATTGCTTTATTAATAACTGAGCATGTATTAAAAACTGTTGGGATTATATCTACTTTCGATTTAATGTATTTATTGGAAATAGAACACAGAGAGCACAGAGTTCCATTAGTAATGCTATCAGAATCAGTACATCAAATGTATCATAATAATGAAGACTTAGTTATTCCTGCTTCTATGACTACAGGAAACTGGTTAGATTTGCTGCAAAGATATAATAGAGGTATTACAATTCGTATAGCAGAGAAAGTATCCAACTTTATTAATGAGAGCATCAATAATGACAGCTCTAACAGTCAAGTATTAAAAGAATTATTAGCAGTAAGAGATTACGCAGAAAGTTGGGGTAGATATAATGAATATGGTGATAATCGGAAGTCTGTTATCAGTGACAATTCTAATCAGTACAATTATAATATGTCGTACTTGGAGCAAAAGTATTGATGCTAAACATCGGGAATTAAGTATTTTAGAATCTAAAGAAGTTAGTAAAGAAACTTTTGACGCTACTATGACTTTAGTAGATAAGATTCTAGAAGATATTTTTGTTAGATATACTATTATGAATACCGAAAGTAAAGATGATCTTTATATGAATGAAGAAATGATCAATAAAATGATGTTTGAGATATTAAAAGAAGCTTATTCTACAATATCTCCGCAAATCATGAATAAACTTACAAGTATTTATAATAGATCTTATGTAGATGATATTATTGCTAAGAAAGTACAACTATTAACTATGAATTATGTAATCAGCGTCAATGGAACATACAAAAAATAAATACGGGTAGAGGGAATTCCCTCTACCCAATCTTTTTATTTATTCGAAGCCATCTTCTCTGCTTCTATCTCTTCTAGAATATTATAGACACGATTAACACACCGTCTTCGATCTTTCTTTTTAGATCTCCTATACAGAAATCTATTTGTTCTACTATGAAGATTATAATGCTTATATTTTGTATTTTTAGTTTCCCTAAATTTATCATGCGCAACAATATAATTTAAATATCCCATAATAGTAACAGATGCAACATCATCCTGGATATGATACTGTTTGATAATATTACCTTTAACCTGATTATATCTATTATATTGCTGATTATTTTCATGATACAGTATCAAATCACCGCCAGTTCTTATTGCAAATATAATCTTCCAAGATGAATAATATGTATCAATTAGTAAACTTTCATCAACAATTTTCCACTTAATAGAATGCTCCATACAGAATAATCTTATTTCTTTTTCTTCCTTTTTAAACTGTGCAATTAATGGAGCACATACTGGGCAAGGTTTATAGCCAAGTTTATAATAATCTGCTATGTTTTCTCTCATCTCCATAAAGTATCTTGGCTGAATATGCTTAACACATAAGCAATCGACTCTATGATAAATTCTTGTTTTTGTATCAACGTAAGCGTGCATAATTCTTCTCCTTTCTAAAAAATTAGTCTCCACGGTAAATTTACCGTGGAGACTTTTTAGTATTAAAGTATATATTCGTAAGGATTCCATATAATTCTTGAATAATTCTTAAATTACATGAAATATCCAGAGCATTAATCATTGAAGCATTACAATATTCCATAGAATATATGCCTATACCAGCCTTTATTATGAAATTACTTTCATCGTCGAAATTTCTGTAATACCCAACATTAATCTTTCTTTGGATGTATGCGTTATAGAAGTCTTTTATATAATCAATTCCCGATTTAATATTTCCAGTTTCTATATAATACATAACATCGGCTATTACGGTAAGCATATAATCTTGGTGATATTGTAATTTCAGATCTGATATTCCCTTAATATCAATGTTCATTTCACCAGTTAAAACATTTGATCTGAAATACACTTCTTTTTTATTTATCTTAACGAATGAGGAATAAGTATTTTTATTTACAAATTCCACATTTCCAAATTTTGTTACCGATGGAGTCTTCTTCATTACGAAAACGGCATCATTCTTTATAGATAGAATATCATTATCTTCTATCCCATTCGATTCAAAGAAAAGTTTTCTATATTTGGCAATTCCATTCGTTAGTATTTTTTGAACATCGGGATTATTCCGAATCATATATCCAATTTCAACTTGCCTTGTCATTCGGTCTGCCATATATAGATATTCGTAATACTCTTTTGAGATTGCACCTTCTGAATACAATACACTAATATTTGCTTTCCGTATATCATATTCAGTTATTCTGGTTGCAATCAAATACTCTATATCTAACAAGTAATTCTTCTTTTCCCACAATGAGCAACCCATAATACTCACCTCTTTCAAACATGAGTTTCATCAATTGTTTCATTAGTGTTAAGAAGCTGATACTTGATTAATAAATACTGGTACTTTTGATAGTCTTGATCAAACTGCATAATACCTCTTGCAGTAAATGCAGAATTATCTTTATAATAATCAAAGCCATCAGGACTATCGACGATTTGATAATTATAATCATATCGAATCTGAATTATCTTTAATAATGCTTCATTCATAGCATCAAATAACTCAGATCCTCGATACATCAACAGAATAACGTCTTTACCATTTCTTAAGTTACACATTATTTGCATGAAGTTTATAAATAAACTATCATTCTCAAATAACTGTGTAAGATACCAATCATCGAATTCTTGGGAACATGGATTACATGTTCCCAATTGTGATAAGTTAGGTGTTAGACAAAGATTATAGAATCCTGTCACATTAGCATTTATATTTATAATCACGCTATTCTTCTGCAAGAATGTAAGATTAGGATATAAATACTTCGGTTCAGTTGCGTATAACATAGTAACACCTCTCTTTAGGTATGCATAAACCCAATTGGCTTGGTCATAGCCATACCTCTCTTTAACATATTCTGTCTCCATTCTTCAAAGTAATTTCTTACTTGTTCTGGAGTGCAGTTTGGAGCAAACTGCATCTGTGTGTCATAACACAATTTATCTATCATATCAAATCCTGGGCCAGACACCATGAGATATTCTGCTGGACCCAGAATATTTAAAGAATACAAGCAATCTGCATTGTACAAATCAAACTGTGAGTTATATCCACTTTGGATATTTGCTGGTTCATATCTGGTTTGTATACCATGCAGACTAAACAGATAATCCATCAAAACCATTGGGTAGTGCATTCCTGCTGATTCTGGTGGAACCAACAACAGGATGTTTTTTCCTTGATACAAAGCTGCAATCAATGTGATAATCATTGATTTTGGCTCTTCTGAATTCAAATAAGCAAAATACTTTGCTTTGAATTCTTCCGGAGTCCCATTTACCTGAGACTCCATACAAATATAATCTGGCATTAAGATGGACGCCGGAATCACACCATACGCATTAAATAACTCATCATATCTCCCATCCATGCAATCGCCAACCAAAATACATTTAAGATTAGGATCTTTTTGGGCAAGATACATAAACTTATTAAAGTCATTAGTAAGTTCCATAGTACCTTTAATCAACATGATACCACCTCCTAGAACTGATCAAGAGCATCTTGTTTCTCTTTCTCATCTTTATCAACTTCTTCTACCTGCGATGGCAATACATGCGCAGGCTTAAACACACTTGGGTCTGTTACCTTAAGGTTCCTATCTTTCTCAAAGTTCGGCATTGGTTTTCCATTAAAGAAAACCTGAGCATTATGCCGTACATTCGTATGCTTTGGCGGATTTGTATTAGAAGCGCCATACACTTTTGCAATATGTTCAGGTTCATCAAGACTATCATTACAAGACTGTATCATTTCCCTTGCAATCTCTTTTACTGGCGCCGAAAGTATCGCCTTTTCTTCTTCGAACTTTTTAAGGCGTTCTTCTTCATCTTGAGCATTCTGATTTTCATCAGTCATCTCAAGATTATTAATTTTGTATCTAATAGACTCAGAATCGCAATGAGCCGCAATAACCTGATCATTATCATTTAATTCATCCATTGGAACTGTTTCTTCCATGAATAAATCATAAAGTGTTTCTGTATCTTCTGAATAATCTTCAGCTGCTTCTTTAATTGTTTTTTCTTTTTCGGTATCCAAATCTGCATCATACATACCTACTGGAACACAATCAGAAAGATCCATATTATGAATCGGTTCATCAACAACTTCTGTTGCTGTAGATTCTATAACCGGTTCATCTGGAATATTTGTAACAATTTCTGCACCACTACCATAAAGACTAGAATAGTTTGCTATTGGAGAGAATGGAGAAATATTCTTTGCTACTCCACCAACATACTCTTTGCCTTTTCTAGTAGTTATAGTAACTTTAAGATCTTTAAATTCATCACCAACATTAGGAACCATTTCTCCATATACACTAGATACTTCAACTTTCTCAGGTTCTGGTTTGGTTTCTTCTACAGTCGGTTCTGGTTCTTTGGAAGCTCTTGTAATATAAACCTTGAGATCCTGGAGAGATCTTCTCATGCGATATTCATGAGGAGTCTCTTTCTTATCATATTTTTTATATGTTTTAGTTTCGTTTGTCTCACCGAGATTTAAAACTGTACCATCACGTTTAGTAATCTGAATTTTCATTCTGGTCTCCTCCTTACCTGTTACCAGGATATTCTTATTTCTATTCTCTTTGCTTAATTCTGATGCAAGATATCTCTTGCCACACTTCTTACATACTAAGAAGTTAAATCCATCATCATAATCAATTTCTCCACCACAATAACCGGTTTCAGAAGATGGATCTTCTTTGTTACAGAATAATTTACCTCCATCCAATTCATATAAATATGGATAGTCTAAGATAACCGGATAAGCTCCTTCTCGTACTCCCCAATTCTTATAAAACTTAGTTCCAAAATCAGCAAGCACAAACTTACCCAGAAAGCAATTTACAATAATATCAAAAACTGTATATGCTATAGAAGCAAACTCTTCTCTTGATTTAACTGCATATACCCTTTCAAATAAGCCTACAGTACCACAAGGAGTTACTTCAAAGCATTTTGCACAGAACGGTTTAAGATATTCTTGATTATTATACTCTCTAATGTTATCATGAAGCGCAACTTTATCGAATGCAACTTTAATCAGGAAAGTTTGATCTTCCATAAACTTAAAGACAATTCGATTAGTTCCACAATCCAATTTCTTAAATCCTCTTGCTTCCATCAGTTGAGTAATTAACTGCTTCTTTTTGCTAGGATTTCCTGCTAACTTATTACTTCTTGCAATCTGATTAAGATATGCAATATCCTGATAAGTTAAAAAGTTATAGATATGAAATGGTGTACGAATAGCGTTCCATTGCTCGGCTATAGTTGGAACTGGTCTACTCATTAAAATTTCTTTATCTTCATTTCTAGACATTATTCATCACCTCCCATTAAAGTTGTAGTTTTTGAGTTATCTTTACAGGTTCTGGATTACTGTATCGCTTTCTCAAATATTCCTCATCAGCTGGAAGGTTGTCTGTCCTATTGTTATATACAGTATTGAAGAATTGCTCTCTTCTATTTTGATAATCTTGTTTTATTAATGCTGGTGGTACTTCTATTTCAAGCTCATTCTTATTAATTTTACATCCTTTATATGAATAGCCTCCATAATTAGGATTATAAAACGGAGCTAATGCATTAATTGAGTTCTTGACAAATATCTCATCATACATTCTAACAAGATTATGTCTGTGTCTATCCATTGCATATTGCATATCATCAAAGATAATATCCGCATAAACACCATGATTCATAAAATCATCAAACGAATAATTCTCTGGGATATTTTTGTGCCTCTGTGCCCATACAGCATTAAATTGCCTATAAGCCTGCTCTTTTGCAGGTGACATGTAACCTTTCTGGTCAGAATAAACAGCCCCCTTAAACTGTTCTGCAAACATGTCATAAGTATACTCGATTTCAGCCTCCTGTCTTTTTCTTTCATTTAACGACATTTCATAAGCTACTCTTTTAGTGTGATTTTCCTCTGCCTCCTGTTCTGTAATTCCAAAATAGTTATTATTAATTCGACAACATATCTCGAATGCTAATCTATTTTGTTCTGCTGCTTCTTGTGCTTCTCTTTGCCTTTGAATATACTCCTGGTTATTGAATCCGAATGATACTCCTCCCCATCCAGAATATTGTGGTTGTTGAGTATATACATGTGTACCTGCCGCTGTTGTATGTTCAATACCGGCATTAGCAAATCCTGCATATTGAGCTGGAGTTATTTTACCTTCTGTATACATTTGTTTTAACTTATCATATTCATAAGCTTCTTGCTGATGTATATCCATCTGAGATGTGTCTGCATAGTATGGATTACTACATGTATAAGGGTTAGCTGCTGTTGAATACTGATAATTAATATACGGGTTACTAGAAGGGCCTGAAAAATATGCACTGAATCCCTGGTTTGGCTGCGCATAATTTGGCTGTTGAAAGTTTCCATTGTTCGCATTATTGATAATCTGTGCCATACTACTATTAACAAACTGATCATAGTTCTGTTGTGGCTGCGGATATCCGTAACACATGCCATTATAATTTGGCATAAATTGCTGTTGCCCTACAGACGAAAAAGTGTGCGGAGACTGAGCTCCGCACATCATTTGAACTGTAGGATTTTGAAAATTTAATCCATATTGACTAGCTAAATTAGGATCAATATTAAACATAAATTTTCCTCCTCCTATATTTATTCATTTCTATAATATACAATTTTATTCAAGAATGATTATTCGTCAATAATATCATAAGACTCATTATCATCGTGGTTCTGATGTGTTCTGCTAAAGAAGCAATTTAAAATCATATTACTATAGTTATAGAATAAGAATCTTGATGTCGCACTAAATACTGGTGTAAGCTGCTGCTCAATAATATCCATCTTAGCAAGATTTACTGATTCTGCACCTTCTACAGTGGTCTCATACAGTAAGTTATTGTAAATATATTTCATTACAGTATTATATAACTCAAATACTGTGGTGGTAACAATTGTATTCAAATATGGAGAGAAGATCTGTCTAATCATGTCCATACCTGTTGTGGTAAGTTGCTCTCTTTTTGCAAGTGCAATATCTTTTACGTATTCAGCTGCCATTCCTTCGATAGTATTTAACCTATATACACAAATACCCTCAACAAAGATCTCATGAGCTTTTTTGTGGAAATCTTTAAGAGTGTTATATAAATCAATATTATAACAAGGTAATCCATTATCGCTAAGAGTTTTCTTTATATCACCCTGGATATTCTGGAGTACCTGGCTAATATATCTATTTACATAATACTCTGTATATTGATCGAATATAGTAATATTATATTGACCAATTAATAAACTTAACTGTCTATAATATTTCCCTATAGCATCATTCTCTCCAGCATATGCCTGTTGAGATAAAATAACAATAGGTTTAGTCATGGTATCTATACCATAACTATTATGATTGATAATCTCGGGAATTATTCTTTCTAAATCATTATTAAAATTCACAGGATCATCACCAGTATTTAATTTATCATTGAGCTCAGCAATTTCATTAAAATCTGGTCTTACAAACTGATTCTTTTTCATGATAATATCCTCCTATATTAAACAGCCACTGGGATCTTAGTAATATTCTCAAGATATTTATAATCTTTAATCACAAAATTATCTACCGTAGTATTATAAAATCCTTCGAAATTAATTTTAATATCTGGATAATTTGCTAATTTCTCGTTATCTTTGTCTAAATAAAGATCGATCAAATGGCTAGCAATGCCAACATGGCGATCATAAATATGGCAATCGGCAATTACATGCACAAGTTCTCCTACTTCTAAACCTGCTTCTAATGCAAATAAATTCTGGAGAACCCAATACTGAAATACGTTCCAGTTATTGGCAACAATCATATCTTGAGATCTCTGATTGAGTAAGAGATTTAGATATCTTTTGCCATCTTTTTCAGTTACGTTCCATGTACAAGAATAGCAGCATGGATCTAATCCCATTAATGCAGTATCACCAACAGAATATAAATCTGTAATGATTCTTCTATTAAATGGATTATATTTTAATTCGTGAATTACATAATCCGTTTGGTCAAGGTACAGATTATGTACTATTTTTTCAGGTATATCAATTTTACCTTCATAATTAGTAGTAGTATGACTAGCTTTTCTTAATTTAGAAGCAACCTGAAATCCATATGCTGCTCCTATGGATCCGTTATCATCAGCCCACTGATCCCAAACATGGGATTTTAAGTCTTTAATATTATTAGATTTCTTTTGCCAAATCCATAATAATTCGTCAATGCAATTCTTAATAGCTAATTTTCTAATAGTACCAACAGGTGGTTTATTAGAATAATCGGAGTTATATCTATTTACTACTCCAAATTTCTTAATACATTTAGCAGGAGTTCCATCTTCCCACATTGCTCTTGATTCATATACAGTTCCATTTTCGAGAATATTCTCTAAGTTGTTGATAAACTTCACATCAAATTCACTAAATCCCATTCTCTTTACCTCCTAGATTTTTATTACATTTAATAATAGTTAGTAGTTATTTAATTTTGTAAAAAGTTTTCTCTTCACAATCATTTTCATAAAGCCATCCACCTCCAAAATACTTAACAATGTTATTTAGAGTCCATACAGACTCTTTACATGCTGGCATTCTAAGGCAGGTAGTCTCAGAGTTCATTAATTCTATTCTATCATAATCGTGCAACTCACCTAACCCTTCTCTACTTTGCAGTGGAGAATAAAAGTAAAACATAGATTGGTTTTGATCCCACATATTGAAATGGACCCAACCTGATAATATTCTCCAATTCGTTAAATCTGTATTGGATTTAGAATATAATATTGGTAATTCTGATTTCTTATATTTTGATAAATCAATACTATCTAAACGACATATTGTTTCCCATTTAACATCGTTGACCATTTTGCGGTCCACACTATTTTTAATGTAATCGAAAATTCTTTTTGGTTCTACAAATCCTTTCAGATAAGCTACAGAATCACAACCCATAAAAAATACCTCCTTAAATTTTATTATATCCAGATATTAATCGCTCATATTTATTAAGATCGATAGAATTAATTAGATCAGTATAATCAAACGGGCTAACTAATTCTTCTTTCTTGTATGGAACGACTATATTAGATACGTCTATTCCATCTACCACACCAGTCTCTTTATCTATTTCATCATTACCATGAACTAGATAATTTTTTAACTCGTAATTCATTTGACCATAATATCCCGCAATATGATTTTCTTTATAGAAAGATGCAATAAATTCATATGCAGGTTTATTAGCCATATGGCCTCTTAAATGATAAATATTAATAGGAACTCCTAACTGTTCAATAGCCTTAATAATAAAGATAAAATACTTTTGATTTTTTACTTTACCATTACTACCATAAAGTTCTCCATTTTTAGCCTTGGTAAACCAAGTTTTATACCAATCTCTTAATCCATATACGGATATCTTTGAATCAGAAAATATATTGATTCTCTTAATAAATGGAAGCATCGGAATACATTCATATATGTATTCTACTGCCATTTGGATTGCCCTTATCTCTGATTCATTATTTGTTGAAAAGTTAATCATTTCTAGCCTTTTGCATAAACTCTGGTATCCTAAATAAGATATTATACCAGGACATCCAATGAAACTATTTTCATTTCGTATCCTCTTAATAGATGCATCGGTAAATATGTTTAACACATCATCCGATATAAAATAATCTCGCATTTCTTCTAGTGTCACATTTAAATCTCCTTTCTTAAAATAGGTTTATATTTTCAGAATTATAATATATAACTACAATAAAAAATAGTCTGAGAGTATATACTCTCAGACTTTAATATTATCTTCTGGCTACATCATACATCTTAAAGCTTAATCCAGATAAATCAATCTTATTAATAGCAGACTCATCTACGATAAGAGTACATTCAGTTACCTGAATACCATTTGCTGCTGCAATAAGTTCCATAGCTTCGTCTAATCCAATATTCTGTTCTCTCATTAATCTATCTACGCCATCAGTAAACTCGATAACGTATTTCCCATCATAACTAACTACAGGAATCTTTTTAGGATTAAACTTAGTACAAAGTTTTTCATTTTCTGTTGCTTCACGAATCATTGTAAAGTTGACTGTATTCTCTGTAATAAAATCTACTTCAGGAAGAGTGCTAGACTCAATAAGCATTTTTACAGTATCATACATAGACTTATTCCTCCCTATTCTATAATTTAATTACTATCATGTTTTGTCATAGCTTCAGAATTAATCATTATAGGCTTTATCATTCCAGGTTTATCTGAAGGGAATCCTACTTGTTTTGTATTATTATCATATTGATCTGTTAGATAAGATACATGTTTATTTTGCATTTCTATAGCCATATTATTCATGGTACTCATAGCAAGTGATAATTGGTCAGAATTATACGTTCCGAGGAAATTATTACCTTCATACTGAATATATGTAGGTTCAATAGCAAGTATCTTAATGTTCTCTTTATAGTTATAATGCTCAGTCATATTTTTATAGACCTCATAGCGTTCCATAGCATCAGCCGGTATATCATCCTTATACATCTCTATAAATTCGTCATAGCGTCCAAGCACCTTATCCAATGGTACAAATAAGGACTGATTATGAACTAGTTTATGTTCAGTTTTCGATAACGGGATTAATCCCACATATAAAAAATAATGCAAATACGTAACTTCTTTAGCTACTAAAAAGCAATTTAAATTTTCTCCACATCTACTTCTCTTATTAAATACAGTCATAGTTATATCAAATAATGTAAAAGGGGTATGATGTATTTCTATCTTAATCTTAGTAGTCTCGACATTCGTAATATTCTCAGAGAAAAGAGAAGAATTCATATCCATATAATTTCGAAGATACTGAATATATATCTTATACTCTCTGCTAGATCTAACTATCTTCTCGATATCATTAATATACTTCTTAAAGTCTTTAGGGTCATATAAATCATAAGTTTCTTTAGTACAAGGTTCTATATCATTTATTACTAATAGCTTAGCATTCTCGTATTCAGGAGTTCTATATTCAACTAATTCTGCCATTATATTTAATCTCCTTTCTTAGTGTTTAATATTAATGTGAAAACCTATCAATAATTATCATATTTAAGGAGGATATTAAGATGAATAAAAAGAAAGAAAGAAAAGGTTTAGTATTAAATAATTGCACTCCTATATTAACAGATGAAACTAATTTAGAAGCTGAATGTACTATTAAAGAGTTATCTACTGATAAATATCGTTTTGATGTAGATCAAGACCCTACTAATGGAATAATCTATCTTAATGTAGGATATGATAATTTAACAGATATTGATTCTCCAGTATATCTAAATTATAAAGATGCTTATAAATTAGCAACAGAATTATTAAAATATTGCAATATAGCTAGTGAAAATGATAGTTTAGGATATAAGACTAGAGAATTTGTTAAAGATCTTAAAATGCATCTTATCAATAATAACGTTAAATGGCTATCAGTATATCCTATATGTAAAGCTGATCAAGATTATTTCCATGGTGCTATGATTTTAGACATTAAGTATTATACAAAAGACAATATTAAACCTATTATATCTGCATATAAAATAGTTAGACGTAGTAAGAAATATCATAAAGCTGTTAAATATTCTGCAAGAATATTATCTTGTGATTTTCTTAAAGAAACTGATAAATGTTTAACTAAAGAACTTGAAGAAAGATTAAAAACTGAATTTGATATTGATAAAATTAATTTGCATACAGATAGATTTGACTTTGTAAAATCAACTTTTAAGAATAAATGATTTAACTAGGCTGGGTTTTTGGTTTTAAACCACAGATAAATAGATCTATCCGTGTTAACGGATAGATCTATGTTCTGTCATGCATGTTATTGTAATTATAATACTATTATTATTTATTATATTCTGTAATAATAATACTTTCAATAAAACTATTGATGCATCACAATAATCGTTATACACCACTGCGTTAGCAGTGGTGTGAAAATATCGTCTTTTTGCAAAAAAAGAGACACCCCCTCACGCTCAAAAACATCAATCGCTTCGCGTTGATGTTTTTTCGTGTGGTTGTATTCCAATTATTACAGTATACTGTGTGTGCACAGCACACATTGCCAGTGATTGTAGGAATACAACCATTGTGATTAATTACTACACTGTACACAGTGTAGTAATTAATCTTTTGATGTTATTATTATTAAACATCTTTAAGTAGAT
>ERZ808278.830-NODE-830-length-16252-cov-3.536087_pt1 | contig 16252 bp, 18 predicted proteins | sample MGYA00521239_ERZ808278 | MGnify/ENA primary metagenome ERZ808278 (study PRJEB31516, sample SAMN03275600) | gut metagenome | biome: mammalia-associated habitat; material: feces | host: Papio cynocephalus | place: Kenya | collected 2012-07-17 ... | reverse complement strand
GGAGTAAATGGATAATATATAATAAAGAGAGTCCTTCACTTTATTTATATCTCGCGTATAAAATCATAAAAACATATATAAAACAATTTTTAATTTAAATAAATATCTTTTTAGTGTCATGATTGTAATAACTGTAATAATTGTTAAATATGTAATCATTGTAATACATATAGAATTTTTATATGTAAAAATAGAGAAATTGCATTAAAATTCTTATATTATGATAATTGTATATGTTTAAATAGAAAATATGATTTTATAAAAGAGAATTATTTTAATAATACACAAAAAGAAAAAATAGTAATAATTTATAAATAGTATTACCGTGTATAAATCGGGCAAAATCGGTTCCGACAGCTTAGGATAAAATGGGTTACCTAAGCATGGTGGTATAATCAAGAGAGGCTTAATAATTAATTTATTATGCTAATACCGAGGTAAAGCATAGAGTAAAGGCTATGGCTCACCGTAGAGCGTGGAAATTGAACCTGTATTATTAATACAGAATATAATATTTCCAAGAGTGTCCGACACAACAAGTATAATAGCTTGTTCGCTTAGTATAGATATTAAGTTCTATAGTGCAATGTGTACGCCAATCTGGATTGGAAATGACCAATCGATGAATAGGAATTGGCACAACCTATAAATGAGGGAAACCTCCAGAGCATAAGATAAAAAGCTTATGGTTAATAACAAATGGATACAAGTGCTTATGGAGCATTGGTAGGATTAGCACAACCTTGGAATATGAGATATCCATTAATTACCTTCAAAGGTAATGTTGGTTCTATAGATAATGACCCACCAGCAGCTATGAGATATACAGAATGTAAATTATCTAAAATAGGTTATGAAATGGCTCAAGGTTTAGACAAAAACGCAGTAGACTTTACACCTAACTTTGATGATACATGGAAAGAACCAATAGTAATGCCTACATTAATACCAAACTACTTAGCTAATGGTACTGAAGGTATAGCTTGCGGATTTGCACCTAAAATACCAACTCATAATCTAGGAGAAATATATGACGCTTGTATGTTTGTATTAAAAGATATAATATCAGGCAAATTAAGCGAAATACCAGACGAAGAATTAGAAGATTACTTGGTTAAAGGTATCATGAAATATATGAAAGGACCTGATTTTCCAGGTGGAGGTCTTATAATAGATAATAAAGAATGGCCTCAAATAATAAGAACTGGTAAAGGTAGAATAATTACATCTGCTAAATATGAAATAGTAGAAACTAAACGCAAAGATAAACAAATGGTAATAACTGAACTACCTTATCAAGTTAATAAAAAAGCATTAGTTGAGAAGATAGAAAATCTAGTAGATAATGGTTCTGTTGATGGTATCAAAGACATAATAGATGCATCTTCTGGGACTAATGGCTTAAAGATATTAATAACATTCAAAAAGAATGCTAATTATGAAATAATAATAAATAATTTATTAGCAAAGACAGATTTAAAGAAAAATATATCTTATAATATGTATGGTCTTAAGAATAAAGAGTTAATAGATTCAAATATATTAGTAGCAATAGATGAATTCCTAGAACATTCAGCAGTCGTTGTACAAAGAGAATGCCAATATGATTATGATAAGAAAACAGAAAGACTAGTCAAAGTTCAAGCTATGCTTAAAATATTAGAATCTGATGAAACTTTAGATGATGCAATTAAAATAATAAGATATGATAAAGACAAAAAAGTAGAAAACTTAATGGAAAGATTCGATATAACTGCGGATCAAGCAGATTATGTTATATCTAGACAATTAAGTGCAATATCAATAGAACAATTCGAAAAATACCAAGCAGAAGAAGATGAATTAGAAACAGCTATAGAACAATTACGTATAATAGTAGAAAATGAAGATAACGCTCTTTATAGAGAAGTTTTAAACCGTTTTAAAGAACTCAAAAAGAAATATGCAGACGAAAGAAGAACAGCTATCGAGCTTAAAGATGAAACTACTATAGAAGATCTTATAGAAGATGAAGATTTAATAATCACTATAACAAGTGAAGGTAATATCAAATCTGTTTCTGCATCTGAATATACTAAACAAAGAAAGAATGGTAAAGGTTCTAAAGGTGTTGCAATGAAAGATAATGAAATAATAACACAATTATTCACATTATCTTCTAAAGATGATTTGCTATTCGTAACCAATAGTGGTAGAATACATCATCTTAAAGCATATAAAATACCTAAAGTAGCTAAATCTGCTAAGGGTAAAAATATAGTTAATTACCTTTCTCTTGAAGAAGATGAAGTCGTAGTAAAAACTTTAGCAACAAGAATTGAGCCAGATGCTGGTCAATATATAATGTTTGTAACAGACAAAGGACAAATCAAAAGATTGTCTCTTGACTTATTATCTAAGAAGAGAAATGTAACTAAAGCTATTACATTAAAAGAAGGACATGAAATAAAAGATGTAGTATTAGTAGAAGAAGACGATGAAATTATAGTAGCTACTGCAAAAGGTAACTGCATAAGAGTAAGCGCTTCTGCTATTAAACCACAAGGCAAAACTGCTCAAGGTGTAATAGGAATCAGAATGAAAACTGATGATGATTGCGTAGCAGGATTAACTAAAGTGGAAGAAGATCAAGACGTCTTAACTATAACTTCATTAGCATTAGCTAAGAAGACAGATGAGTCTGAATATCCATGTGCTAAGAACAAAGGTGGCAAAGGTATTAAATGCCATAAACTATCTGAAAAGACAGGACCACTTGTAGGCATTCTTGCAATGAATGATGAAGATTTATTATTATGTACTCAAAACGGTAAAATAATAAGAATATCTTCTGAAGATATAAGAGAAACAAAGAGAGATACTACAGGCTGCAGATTACAAAATCTAGACAAGGGAGATTGTATAAAATCTATTTCCTTAGCTCCTAAAGCTATTGAAGAAGAACAAGAATAAGGAGTGACAAAATGAGTGGTTATACAAATAAACAGGAAGCCATTCGTCAATCATTTGCAAATTATTTGGGGGCACTAATAAGTGCCTCCGCATTTGAGGGCGAATTACAAAAAGAAAATGTTATCGCATTATTATGTGAAGAACTATGTAAATATGCATGCGATAACGCAAACAACAAAGTTGATATCAATTGCGCAAATCCTATTTTTCAAGCTACTTTGTATTTGCTTAAACGATATAAACAAGACATGGTAAATGATGCAAAAGAGATTGAGTTAGATATCGAAGATTCACAACCTATCATTGAAATAAATGAGATAATAAATATGTTAGACCAATATATATTAAACATATCAAAAAAAGGAAAGGATGATGAATAATGGCAAAAAAGAAACAAGTAACTATAGATAATGAAAAAACCGCTCAAAAATCACAAGCAGAAAAGTTAAAAAACTTAAATGCTATAGCTGATGCAATAAATAAGAAAGCTGGTAAAGTAGTAATAGGAAAAGCTTCTGATAAAGAAATGATAGACAAACTAACAGTTGAAGTTATACCTACAGCTTCTATGAGAGTTAATAAAGCAATAGGTGGAGGATGGCCTAAAGGACATTTCTCAATATTGACTGGAGGACCAGATAGTGGTAAAACTTTCTTATTACTAGAAACTATAGCTAAAAACATGGAAGAAGATCCAAACTTTACTGCATGTTGGATCGAATCAGAGGGTTCTTTAAATAATGAACCATTAGATATGTTTGGAATAGACAGAGATAGATTCTACTTCTATCCGGTTGGTTCAGAAGGTGGAGAAACTGCAATGGATTATGCTATCACATTCGCTAAACAAGGTGTAGATATGATAGTAATAAATTCATTAAAATGTTTAACTCCTTCAAAAGAATTTAAAGACAAAATGGAAGATCAAAACGTGGCATTACAAGCAAGATTAAATGCTAAATTTATGAGAATAGTAATACCTACTATATATGAATCAAATACTGCTTTAGTTGTTGTACAACATAAATCAACAGATATAGGTAAAAAGTTTTTTAATTACGTTGTATAATTAGAATTTATCGGTAATATACTGTAAACAAATTATAGTATATGAGGTGAATTTGATGACTGAAAAACAACAAAAATTCATAATAGATAAAATTAATAATGGATGGAGTTACACTGAAATAAGTAATCAATTAGGAATAGATAGACGTAAAATTTCTAATTGGTGTACAAATAATAATTGTATTAGTTCAAAAGCCAAAAATAAAAAAAGTATATCTGATAATTGGACAGATGAAAGAATTGAGCAATTTAAAAAAATGTATACGGAGATTAAATATGATGTATATGTATATACATATAATGACATATTGACAGAATTTAAGGAAATCTCCAATCGCTCAACTGTTCAAAATATAGCCAATAAATACGGACTTGTTAGAGATGAAAAATATATAGAAAAAGGTAAAAGCTTGACTTATATCCAAAGAGAAAAAATAATAGAAAATAATAAGATATTAAACATAACTGAAATATCTAAAAAAATGAAAATAAATGAAAGAACAATTTCGAATTTTTTAAAAAGTCAAGGAATAAAACCTAATCGTGCTAATCCCAAATATAAAAAAGAAATAATGCTCAACAATGAAGATTTTAAAAAAGATTATGAGAATCTATTATTAAGTCCCACTTACATAAGTAGCAAATGGGATGTGGATCATAAAACGATTAAAATATGGAGAAAACAAGATTATGGCGATTATACTCATAGAGTAAATGGAGCTTTAGCTCGTACAAGACCAGAACAAGAATTTGAAGATATACTTTTCAATTTGGAAATTCCTTATTTCTATCAATGGCAGATAGATAATTGGACAATAGATTATTATTTAGGAAATAAAATATGCATAGAAATAAACGGCGCATATTGGCACAGTATAGACAAAACGTTAGAAAAAGACAAAAGAAAACTCGATGATCTTGAAAATAAAGGATATACTGTTATTAATTTTACAGAATATGAAATTTATAATGAAAAAAATAAAGTTATACAAATAATTAAAGAACATGCCGCTTTAAGATGAGATTGCATGAAATCTTAAAGTAATTAAGACGGAATTAAGCGGGGAAGCGGGTAATGACCGTAATCCGAACCGAAGGCGATTCGCAAGAGTCTAAGCTATATAAAATCATAATATAATGATGGAAGTTAGTGATAGCAGTGATGCTAGTCAGGGGCAACGCATAGATAATGATACTTGCACAGCTGATGTAAGAGTATAATTTATCCACGAGGCCGTCTTACGTTTGCAATTTGTAATCGCGTAAAAAGGTATGCTGGGCTACCCATGAATTGACATGGGATAATGGGAATAATTCCCTAGAAGTTAAGATAAAAAACTTAACGATAACAAATCGAGCTATATGGGTGGTAAAACTATAACTGGTGGAGAACAAATAAAATATAACTCTTATCTAACAGTAGATAATACAAGAGTTAATATTAATAGTAGTAATCCACTATACTCTATGAAAGACAAATATATGCAATTTAGAAGTAAAGTATTAAAGAATCATATGCGTACTACAATAAACCCATTTGTACAATGTGAATACACAGTTAAAATAGGTAAAGGTACAGATATTATAGGTGAAATAGTTGATGCAGCTATTGAACAAGATATATTATCTAAGAAAGGCGCATGGATAAGGGAATACGAAGAATCTGGTGAAGAAAGAGTATTGCCAGATGAAACTAAATGTGCATGGAATGGTATGGCTAAATTATTAGATTTTCTAAATAATAATCCAGACTATGTATCTTATCTAAAAGATAGAGTAGAAGGAAATATAGAATCCGAATCTTTATCTGTTGAAGAAATAGATATACTTCAACAACAAGATAATGCAGAAGAACAATTGGTTGAACAATTGAACGAAACATTGGATGAAGCAATGACAGAAGAAACTGAAGAATAAATTAAGGCAGCGAAAGCTGCCTTTTATACGTTCTTGCGTTTTCTACATTTGCTATTGTATTTCTTAGCTAAAGATTTAATATTAAAATCTCCAGGTAGATTATTAAATGTAACTTTTAACGGTTCGTCAAGTATATTCATAAGTACTTGATTAACCGTTAAATTTTTATTATAAGCTATTGCTTTTAATAAGTCTAAATCTTCTTCATTAAAATATATACTCATTGGAACTTTCTTTTTAGAAGATATGCGCCCTTCTAAATTCATTAAGTCAAATGGAGAATCAATAGCTCTATTTACTCTTGTTTTATAATTACTATTGGGTAAATCTAATTTTTCATTGTAACGTTCATCAAAAAATTTATCTAATCCCATTATAGAACATCCCTTTCTTTTAATTCTTTTATAACAGATTTAAGTTCTTCTCTAACTTTATGAGGTTTACGTATTTTTCTACAGTAATCCTCAATATCCATTTTATTAAGAATAGCGTTCTTAATAACTGTAGTATCACTTATTTTATGTTTTAATAAATCTTTACGAATATCATCAAACTCTTTAAGTTTTTCGTTAAAGTATTTACCTGTACTTAAATTCCTAGAAGTATATGAATTAATTAATACTGCTCTATGAGCTTCATTGTCCATTTCCATATCTTCAAGGTCTTGATTAAACTTCTTATAAAATAATTCACAACCTCTTATTGATGCAATATCTTGATAAGCAACTGGTGTTATTATTGAATCACTAATTAACATAAAGTTACGTGCAACTAAATCATAAGAAGGTGATAAATCAATAAATATATAATCATATGGTTTAAGATATTCTACGTTATTTCTGAACCATCTCCATACTGACTTTTCTCTATTAGTCTTAGTAGTTAAATATTCACTAAGAACAGATAATGATAAATCTGATGGTATTAAATCTATATTTTTATATTTGCTATTTGGTGATTTAATTATAAGATCTTCTGCAGATATATTATCAGCTAATCCATCAAACATAGTCTTATTGTTATGACTTACTTTATACATGAACTGTGTTAAATTAGCTTGTGTATCTGCATCTATTATAAGTATCTTATTATTTTCTTTACTTAATGCAATTGATGTTAGTATAGTCAATGTAGTTTTTCCTACTCCACCTTTTACATTAAAAAAACTAACTATTTTCATAAACATACTCCTTTGTTAAACCAATTATATTATAATTATATAACAAATGGTTGTATAAATCCATTGACAAATTATGTTAAAAAGAAAGGAGAAATAAATGGATTGTAAATTTGATAAATATGATTGTAAAAACTGTGGTGACGACGATTATTGTTTATTGTGCTTTAATGCAGATAAATATACTGCAACCAAAAAAAAGCAATATGGTATAAAGAAAAATACTAATAAAACATCCGGAAGAATGGGAAGTCAAGCAGAAATGATTAATCATAAAAGACTTGAACAAACATTAGACACTAAAGCTAATATGACTCCCAATAGTGGAGCAGGCAGAATCAAAGGCGATGAACAAATAAAAGGTTTAGTAAACTGGATGTTTGAATCAAAGACTCAAGAAATAGAAAGAGCTCGTGGTCATAAACAATTTACAGTTAAACGTGAATGGCTCGATAAATTAGCAAAAGAAGCTCCTGCTGAAAACATGGACTTCTGGTCATTAGTATTTTCTTTTAAAGATAACGATGAACAACTTTATGCTGTAATGGATCAACAACTATTATTAGATTGTATAGCAACAATGGTTGAAGATAGGAAAACAGCCAAATCTGCACAATCTAAAATAGATATAGCTAATAAACATAGAGAATTGATTGAAGCTGAAAATGTTAAATTACATGCTGAAATAGAATATTTAAAAGCATTATTAAAAGACAAGGAGGAATAGTTATGAGTTATTACATATTAGATAAATGTGGAAACTTCATAGCGGAATATAAAACATTTAAAGAAATAGAAAAAGCATATAATACACCATATGTTTCTTTTTGTGAATGTTCAAATTATATATCAGCTATTGTAAATAATAAAAATTCTACATGTAAAAAAAGATTATCGGCAAACAATGTCGTATGTGTTACAAAAGATGATTACGTAAATCATTTAAAAGAAATAATATGGTTACTAACTAAAGAAGATGTTTTAGTTATTAATAAGGAAGGTAAAATACTAGGGGCATATAAAACTAACATAGAGGCTTTAAATTCACTTTCTATAAAAGGTATTTGTGCAAACAAAAGCGTCGTTAACTTTTATATGAATATATCTAATAAAGATTTTTATGGATATAGATTTGCAACAAGAGAACATTATGTAGAAATGGTTAAAAAAGATCCTTTGTACTATTCAAAAGAATATGAGCGTCCAAATAAACTTAAAACACCTGTAGATATGTATAGCTTTAAAACAGGTAAATTTATTAAAAGTTTTACAAGCCAAACAGATGCAGCAAAATATATGGGATGTTCAAAACAACTTATAAGTCAAGCTATAAAAAATGGTAACCCTATATTGAAAACAGATTATTATTTTATATTAGCAGAAAAAGAGGAGAGCAAGAACAATGGATAAGAACAAGCCTTCGTTATGCCCGCATTGTGGTAAAAAGCTAAATCATGTAATAATGGAAATAGACAGAAAAAGAAAAGTAAGTGCATTATACAAAATGAACTACAAAAATTCTACGTCTAAAGCATTAAGAACTTATGAAGAAGCTGATAAAGATGATTTTAATGCTTATTGTGCATATTGCGGTGAAAAAATATTCGATGATCCTGAAACCATAAATGAAATTGATGAAATTCTAAAAATTTTAAAATGTATAAAAAATAGACCAGATGGAGAAGAGATAGAATATGATTTAAACGATTTAACAATGTGTCATAATTGTGGACATAAATTAGATGAAGTAATTCTTACAGAAAGTACAGACAAAGAATATAAAATTAACCATTCTAAGTTTACTGCTGAGCAAATAAGTTTTGAAGAACAAGACTATGCCCCAATTGTAGTATGTAAACATTGCGAAGAGCAGGTTAATGATGAACAACGAGATTATATCTTAAGCATAATAGAAGGAGTAATATAAATATACGAGACATTAAAAGGAGTGATTATAGTTATGGACGTAATTAAAAGAGACGGAAACGTTGTAGAATTCGACATTAAGAAGATTGAAAAAGCTATAATGTCAGCAATGGAGACAGATGAACAGGATGAGTATAAGTTTAGATTACTAATCGAATCTATACAAACAGAAATCGATGAATATTATTCTGACTACATATCAATAGAAAATATACAAGATATAGTAGAAAACTGTTTAATGAAAGAAGGATTCACAAAAACTGCTAAGAAATATATTCTTTATAGAGAAGAGAGAAGAAGAATAAGAGATAAAAAAGCAGAATCATATTCAAATATGGAAGAAAAAATAAAATCTATATTAGATGCAGATGATATAGAAAACTCTAATACTAATGTAGATGAGTATTCTACCTCTGGGAAAAATAAAAGAGTTCTTGATTATGTAAATAAAAATTATGCTTTAGATAATTTAATACCTAAGCATATATCTGAATTACATAGAAAAGGTATATTATATCAACATGACCTAGACAACTATAATGTAGGTAATCATAATTGCATCACAGTAGATTTTGAAGATCTATTTGAGAATAATAAAGGATTTAAGACAAGAAACACAGATGTAAGAAAGCCTAATAGTATTATGACATTTTTCCAATTAGTTGCTGTTGTATTCCAATTAGAATCACAATGTCAATTTGGTGGAATATCAAGTGCTAAAATAGATACAGAAGCAGCACCTTATGTAAGAATAACATTTGAAAAGAAATTTAAAAATGCATTAATGGATTGTAGAGATTATTCTAAAGAAGAAGCTGAAAGAATTATATATGATCTTAAAAAAGAAGATGAAAATATAATACATTTAGGTAATAAAAAGCTACAAGAATTATATCCTATAGAATACAAAGTAGCTAAAAGACATACTACAGAAGAAACTGAACAAGCATGTGAATCGTTATATCATAATTTAGGCACCCTTGAATCTAGAGCTGGTTCACAATTACCTTTTACAAGTATTAATTATGGATTAGATACAACAGAAGAAGGTAGATTAGTTACGCGTTCTTTATTAAAGGCTAGTATTAATGGAGTTGGTAAATATCATAGAACTCCAATATTTCCTATTGCTATATTCCAACATAAAAAAGGAGTTAATGCTAATCCAGGAGATCCAAATTATGATTTAAAACAATTAGCAATTAAATCATTATCTAAAAGAATATATCCTAATTTTGTTAATTGTGATGCTCCACACTTAACTAATGATTTCAATAATCCTGTAGAAAGATTTGGTACTATGGGTTGCAGAACTATGTTAGGATATGATATCAATGGATTAGGTGATACTCAAGGAGGTAGAGGGAATATATGTCCTGCTACTTTAAACCTAGCTTATTTAGGAATTAAACATGGTATTTGTCTAGGAGAAAGAGAAGAGCCAGACATAGAAGGATTCTGGAAAGAACTAGATGAAATGTTAAAAATAGAAGAAGAATCTTTATTATTTAGATTCGAATATATAGCATCTAAAAAAGCAAGAAGTAATCCATTCTTGTACGAAAATGGAGTAATGAAAAATACTTTAGGCAGAAAATTAAGACCAGATGAAGAAGTAAGAGAATGCGTAAAACATGGCACTCTTGCTATGGGCTATTTGGGTTTAGCTGATTGTATGATAGCTTTATTTGGTAAACATCAAGGTGAAGATGATGATGTTTATAAATTTGCATATAGTGTAATAGAACATATACATGATTATGCAGTAGATGCTACAAAAAGAAATCATCTTAATTTTAGTTGCTATGCTACTCCAGCCGAAGGTAGTTGTAGCACATTAAGAGACAAATTATATGAACAATTTGGTGAAATAAAAGGAATAACAGATAAAGAATATCTAACTAATTCACATCATATACCAGTAGATTACAATATATCTATACAAAGAAAAATAGATTTAGAGGCACCTTTTGCCAAATTAGCTACTGGCGGATTTATAATGTATGTAGAATTAGAATCATCTGTTACTCATAATGCACAAGTTGTAGAAGACATAATAAACTATGCTATGAATAGTGGAGCTTCTTATTTTGCATTAAATTTCCCAATTTCACATTGTTTAAATTGTCATTACGATGGAGATATGAATGATGAATGCCCAGAATGTCATTCAGATAATATTGAAATATTAGGAAGAGTTACAGGTTATTTAAGCTCAGATTATAGAAATTTTAATAAAGGTAAACAACAAGAGTTTAAAAAGAGAGTTAAACACACTCTCGGTAAGGAGAGATAATGAAAATATCAGGAATAGAATACGAATCTATTGTTGATGGTCCAGGTCTAAGAAATACTATATTTGTTTCAGGTTGTGAACATCACTGCAAAGGATGTCATAACCCTGAAACATGGGATGCCAATTATGGTCAAGAATTTACAAAAGATTTACAAAATGAATTTATCGATGTCTGTAAAGGTAATTTTTTATTGAAAGGTGTCACAATAAGTGGTGGTGATCCTTTATATATTTATAAACAAGAAATACTAAACTTCTTAGAAACTTTCAAAAAGGAATTACCTCAATTATCAGTTTGGTTATACACTGGATACATAATGACAATAGATTCATTAAAAGAACTAGAAGATAAAGTAGATGTAGTAGTCGACGGAGAATTTGAATTAGAACATAGAAATATAACACTTAACTATAGAGGTTCACCTAACCAAAGAATAATAAATGTAAAAGAAAGTATCAAGAATAACAAAATTATAGAAGAGCAGTATTAACTGCTCTTTATTTTTAAAAAGGTGGTATGTTATGACATGAGTAAAGTAGAAAAGACAGATATGAAGAAATTAGATGTAACCAACGCATATGAAGTAGATTGCACTGGATGTAATAGAAGTTTTATCATAGACTGTGGCGAAGAAAAAGAACCTAGATGGTGTCCATATTGTGGCCATGAACTTAGCAACAATATTGAAGTTAAAATTCCAAATGATAATGGATGGGGCAGAATACTTACAACAGCACCATATATAACACTTGATGGAACTACTGTACCAGCAGATTCTGTAACACTTGAAGCAAGAAGAGAACCTATATCATGGCACAATGGTGGTAGCAGCAACACTAGATCTTATTCTAATCCAGAGTTTTCAATAAATATAGAAACAACAGGCAATTGGAGACCTTAATATGGGATTTTTATTTAGAAAAAGCATCAAATTAGGACCACTCAAGTTAAATTTATCTAAACATGGAGTTGGTTACTCAATAGGTAACAAACATATAAGACACACTAAAACAGCAACAGGTAAAACATATAATACAGTAAAAATATGTAAAGGATTATCGTATAGGACCAAACAGAAATAGGAGGCAACGACATGATATTTTGCATAATTGGAAAAACGGGGGTAGGCAAAACAACATTAGCAAAAAACATAAGCAGAAATTTGCATATCCCGATTATAGTATCTTACACAAGTAGACCAAAGAGAAAAAAAGAAAAAGACAAAGAAGATTATTTTTTCGTAGATCATGGATATTTTGATGAACATAAAAATGAGTTTATAGACCTAAGAGAATATACAGTAGCTAATGGCGAAATATGGGAATATGGAATTAGCAAAAAACAAATAAACAAGAAAAAAGATTATATAGCAGTAGTTGATACAGAGGGGTATAAAAACCTCTCTAAATATTTCAAAACTAAAGCATTGATAATCGATTCTTATGATGATGTTATAATAGATCGTCTTTCCAGTAGAGGTGATGATCCTGAAGAAATACAAAGAAGATTGGAAGATGATAAAGAAAAAATAGATGATTTCATGACATGTACACCAATCGATCAAAGAACAATTATATATAATAATGACAGTTTAATTTCGGCAGAAATCGATTGTGCTCAAAGTATATTAATGACATTATGCAATAATTCTTATAAAAAGTCAAAAAGAAATTCTATACTTACTACTATATGCATGATAGCATCATTATTATTTTTTATAGGTAATTTGCTGTTATAAACAAAAGGAGGATATATTATGAATTTTTCTGAAGAAGATATAAACAAAATATTGGATAAATTAGATGAATATTTTGAGGAAGAAGAAAAAAGACATAAACTATGGGAAGAAAAATATGCATGGAATATAAATGACATAAAATTTAAAAACAAATTAGATGAAATGATATCTAAAATGTGGGATGCACCTGTAGGTAAAGCATACTCTGTAGGTAGTGATGAAGATAATGAAGATTTTAATTATTTAGAGTCATTAGACTGTTATTTATTAGATGAACAATTAACAGGAGAATGTACAGACTTTTATCAAGACGAAGATAATACTTTCGCTATGTCAACTACACCTTTTAGATATAATGACAAAGTATACGTATTAGAACATAGTTGTGGTCAAGGCACTTGTTACGCAATATTTACTCCAAAAGAACAAATACCAGAACATCAAATTATAGAGGTGAAATTTAATTGCTAGAGACAATATACGAGAATTTTATGACATTAAAAGCATGCACAACAAAAGCAGGCAAAGAGGAAGCATTAGAAAACTTATCTGACGATAATGATAGCATATTTGTTTTAAACTATTTATTAGATAAACAAATCAAAAGCGGAATATCGACAGCAAAAATAAAAAAGAAAATAGATTTGGAACCAACTGAGCACTTTGACAATATCAAAGATTTATTAGAGTATTTAATTACTCATAACACTGGTAGAGACATTGATATAATAAATGCTCAAACATTTATTAATGAATTAGACGATGAAATCTATGAACCATTTGTTACTCAAATTGTAACAAAAACATTTAAATGTGGAGTGACTGCAAAAGTTGCATCTAAAATTATCCCAAGTATATCAAGACCATGGGAAATGAGAAAAGGACATGCAGTCACAGATATTAATAAACAATTAGGTGGTAAAGATCTTATTGTGACACTTAAAGTAGATGGTTTTAGATATCCAGTTATAAAATTTGACAATGAAAATATAGATATATATTCATCTACTGGATATATAGACAATTCATTAATAGAGATAATAGAAGAATTCAAAAATCCAGACATTCCTACAGGAGTATATGACTGTGAATGTGTAGCAGTAGGAGATTTTGAAACTTCTACAGAAAGATTCCAAGCTACATCTAAAATATTATCTACTAAAAAAGACGAAAAGACAGGTGTAGAAATGAAATGTTTCGATTATATAAAAGATATAGATGCGTTTCTTAATTACGAAGTTTATAATGTACCATGTGTCAAAAGAAAATTACAAGCTCAAAGTATATTATTAAATGATGATAATTCTAGGAAATATAAATTTATAGATTATTTAATTCCTACTTATATAAGTAGTAGAAATAATAATATGATAGAAATATTAGAAACTACATTTGCTAAAGTAATTGAACAAGGTGAAGAAGGATTAGTAATAGACATATCTAACGCACCTTATGAAAGAAAGAAAGGTAATTCTATGTATAAAATGAAACCAGAGTTAACTGGTGATTTTAAGGTTATAGATTTAGTACCTGGGAAAGAAACAAGTAAGTATAAAGATACTCTAGGAGCATTTGTTATAGAGTATAAAGATAATACAGTAAATGTCAGTGGTATACCTGATGATTTACGAGATCAAGTCTGGAAAAATAAAGAATTCTATTTAAATAAATTAATAGAAGTAGCTTATTCATACGAATCAGAAGATGAAGATGGTAAACCATCGCTAAGATTCCCAAGATTCAAAAGATTAAGACACGATAAAGATCCAGATGATATTAGTTATGATTAAGGAGAGTTAAATATATGAAAACAATAAACGTAAAATGCATACGAACGAATGAACAAAAAGAATTAAAATATAAAGATGAACGAATTGATGGAACAAAAGATGATCCCATCATAAGGGAAAGAACTATTATAGATAATTTTTATTATAAAAACTGCATACATTGTGATGAAAAAGAGTGCGAAGTAAAAAATTCTATCAAGGTATATACTAAACATAATCAAAGAGCCAGTTAATTCTGGCTCTTTTTATTGGAGGAATATAAATGATAACAATAATATTAGTTATTACATCCTGTTTTGCTTTGTTTATTTGTTATGCTTTGTATTATGCCATATTTGAGTCATTTTTTAAAAATAAGACAACAGTATTATCTATTGTATTAACAATAGCAACAGCAATATTAATATTTATATTATGTAATAAAATAGTTATTTATTCTATAATAGGAGTTTTTGATTTTATAGGCGCTACTTTGTTAATTTCTGATCAATTTACAAAAGATGATACTTCAAAAAGCAATATTAAAAACTGTAAAAACAGTGTAACAGAAAATACTGTATTTGGCATTATATATAAGATAACAAATACTAAAAATGGCAAAGTTTATATAGGACAAACGACAAGCAAAAAAGGATTTAAAGGAAGATATCCAAACAAAGGAACAGGAATAGAAAGAGTACATGCTTATCACTACACAAGAAAAAAACATAATAAAAGCTACAATAAGGAATTATTCAATGATATTGCAAAATTTGGATATGAAGCTTTTGAAATAGAAGAAGAATTAGATAAAGCATATACTAGAGAAGAACTAGATAATAAAGAAATGCAGTATATTAATCAATATAATTCTCTGTATCCTAATGGATATAATTTTAAAATAGGAGGAAAATTTTAATGTTATTTAGAAGAAATAAAGAATATGATAAGAAACCAGATTTAATAATAAAAGATAGGAATTCAGAACCATTAATTAGACCAAAGCCATTTAAGAAAGTAGAAAAACCCAAAACTGAATGGATAGAAGTCAAAGGTTATAAAGGTATGACTAAAAATATGACTGCATATGAAAATTTTCAATATGAGTTAGGAAAGACATATAAAATAGATAATTCTTCTGAAATAATACCATGTGTCAATGGATATCATTTTTCATTAAATTTGAATGATGTTTTTAAATATTATAATTTAATGTTCAATAACAGATTTTTTAAAGTGAAAGGATTAGTAAAAAAAGAAGACTATAAAAAATATGGACACTTAGAGTTTACATTTGCAGAATATACAATAGATAAATTAGCAGCAAAAGAAATAACTATAATAGAAGAAGTAAGCCCAGAAGAAATGCTTAATTACTTAAAAAACGTATATGGTAAAAGATATGAAT
>ERZ808278.826-NODE-826-length-16294-cov-3.382290_pt1 | contig 16294 bp, 23 predicted proteins | sample MGYA00521239_ERZ808278 | MGnify/ENA primary metagenome ERZ808278 (study PRJEB31516, sample SAMN03275600) | gut metagenome | biome: mammalia-associated habitat; material: feces | host: Papio cynocephalus | place: Kenya | collected 2012-07-17 ... | reverse complement strand
GGCTGATAATACCCATATGCTTCCATCCATACCAACGGAAGTTTCATATCATCAAATACTTCTTTATAATATTTTACTCTTTCATCGCCCTTGCTAAGATTCTCTAATTTTGAATTGATTAGGTCGTATTGGTATTTGCCGATTTTGATTGTATTTCGAATTCGTTCCTTGTTCTTTTTTCGAACGACATTCTTATCATATAATTTATTGGCGGCATCATACATATTTTTACATTTGTTGCAAATACGATTATGATTGCACTTACGACCGCAATTCATCCTATATAAATCATAGTCATCTTGAATCGTTCGATTATGTAATGGAATATTATAGTCTTCATTGATTTCAGATATTTCGCCAAGCCATTCTTTTTGAATAAAATATACTCGATATAAAACATCTAGTTTCTTGAAGTTATACGGCTTTCCGCAATCGAACTCAAAAGCATCGAAATATTGCTTTAGATAATCAATATCGTTTGGCCTAAACAAAACCGTCTTTTCATTAAGGCCTCTATCAGGAGTCGTCATAGGAATTTTATTCAGAATCAATCGAATATTTACTCCAACAGAATTTAGATATTTTTTTACAGTATCTAAATCATAGCACAAGTCATCTGCGATATAAATATCTGTTGTGCCCATATCGATAAAACTTTCCAGTAAAGAAAAATTATATGCAGGTAATTCAGAGTCAAAGAAAAATTTATATCCCTTTTCCCGCATATCCTTTACTTTTGGAACATCTTTGATGCTTATTCGGACATAAACATTATCTGATATCTTATTGATCACAGATAAATCATGTAAACTGATTTCATCTTTGAATTCAAGATTGATTCTGACATCTGGATATTCGTCTAAAAAATCAAGAAATTTATCTAATTCCTTATGGCGACCAGAATCATATGGAATATTGAATTCGATATCTTTACGATTATTCCATTTGGCATTATCTAAAGCAAAAGGAATCGCTATTGCCACTTGATAATTCCTTTCTCTTCGCATCTACTACAATTGACTACAGCGCCATGGGACTCATACCATCCATCAGTATGATGAGCATATTCCCATCCGTCATCGTTATCCATAGGCTCTCCGCAAATCATGCAATTGGCGATGCCGGACAAACATAGTTTCTCGCAACCATCTACGGGATTTCGATAGCAATAATATTTTTGTTCCTGGTCTTCAATCAAATCATTATACATGCCATAGGTATATGGGATAATAAGACCGTAAGAATCGTTGCACTCCCATTCGAAATCATCAAATCGAACTTGTTCAGGCTCATGCAGATTTGTGTGTTGGATATCATCAAAAGGGCATGTCATTTCATAATCCCAATGAAGATTATTATACAGCACTTCAGCCAATTTGTCAAGTCCTGCGATAATCAATTCTTCGCAATCATAAGGATAAGGCTTTCCAGATAAAACGATATATGGAGTGGCGTAATAGAGACAACGCCATTGCTTATTGTCAATTGTAGAATAATCATCACTAAATGGCGTATCAGATTTTAGATAACCGACAATAGCATTTTGGCTATTCATCATCTCAAGTGTGCCGCCACAATAAGAACCATGTTTCCATGACATGCAAGAAGACCAATCACAATTATTGTCGCTCATGGTCATATAGTCAATCGGATGAATAGACAATACAAAAGTTCCTTTGATATTCCTTATTGTTGAAATATCACTTAGTTTGTTTCTAAAAATCTCAAATTCATTATCAAACGGAGAATCAAGGAAGGCATTCAATTTTCCAAGAGCTTTGATGGTTTTCATACCTTGCTTCAATTTCAGTTCTTTGCCATTTGCTTCAATAAGATAATCTTTATTTAGATATCCATTAATAAAATTATTATATGAGAACAATGTTTGAATGGTTTTTTTGGAGCACCAATCCATATCGCAATCTTCGGTAATCCATCTGGCGAGATATTTCGTGTAAGAAGACTTTCCGTTATGCTCTCCATATACTTCACGGAGATTTAGCCCAATAGGATTGAACACCTTTTCAAGGTTTTTGACGATATTATATTCAGTCATCTTTACTTCTACTGGAAATTCAATACGTAGTTTGTGGCCGAATCCTTCAAACAAACGCTCTTTACAAACGTTCCAAAATTGAAGAGACTTTTTCAAATCTTGCGGTTTCGCTAGTCCTTCTAAGCCAATATTAGAAATCCAATTATAAATATCTGCTTTGTCCTGTGAAGTTAGTGCGTCAAATGGTTTCAATTTTCCTCCATAGTAAAAAAGCCCGTCATTATGACGGGCATATTATATTTAGTATACGTCAATCTCGTCAAGCCTGTTGATTAGATAACGAGGTAAATCAAAATATTCAATATCAAATTTCTCAAGCACTTCAGACATAATATTAGAAGAAATAGGCTCTTCATAGTTATTATGAATATACTCGATAGCATCATCCACTTGAGACTCGATAATTTCTTCTTCGATCCCAGCATAGATTGGAGATTCAAGAGAAAGCTCAGGAGTAAAATTCATATCCATTATTAGCACCTTCCGATAGTGCGGCCATTACGAACATTATAAGTGTCTATACGAGTATCATATCCAACAACATCAGAATAGTTGTCAAGAACATAACGAATACAATCAGAAACGGCAATATTCCCAGGACACTGAAAATAAACTTTTTTACGCACCAGGTTGCGGCCCCAAGCCTCAGAGATAACAACGACAGTGTTTGCTTCTTCTGGATTGATAACTTCTTTGAGTTCACGCATTACTCTTTCCTCTCTCTTTCTGTAATATTATTATAGCATAATTATAATCCAGAAGAAAAGGAAAAAATATTATCGTTCTTTTTCCCATTCATTGCGGACAGTGATAACAGATGGCGTTTTACCGTTTTTAGCTTTATACTTGTGCACAAAGTTAGGAAGCCAATAAGCAAGTTCATCGTTACCAATACGATAGTAATAATTACTGATACACTCAACCTCTTTTCCACTTCCTAACTGTTCTACGATTCCACGAATCATTTTCCAATAACGATACCATAGTAATTTTACCTTGAACATAAAGTTGTTTTTATCTCGTCCAACATATCCTTCGATTTTACTATATTCATTGTTACAGATAAATAATGTCAAATCATCGTAAGAATAGATATTATACACAACCTTGATATGCATGTTATAGATTTTAGCAACATGCTGTAAAGCGGAATAATTTTTAGGTTTGAATTCTAGACTGTTTTCAATCAAATCAAGAAGAATAACATCATCACAATGATACTCAACGATGTGCGGGTCATTAGTGCTGATAACCTCAAACACAGCAGACAGGTTGTTTTTGCAAAGCATCTCCGCAAAAGAACCAGCCGACCATTCTCCTACGACTTTGTAAAAAATGCGCTTGAATTCTTCGACATACCATCCTTCAGTGCAAGACTTTGAATGAAAATCAAGAACATATTCATCGTTTTCAAAATGAGCAGATAAGATTCCTAAATAGCCATTATATTTGAAAGAAAGTTGGACAGGAAATTCTAAATTTTCTTTTAGAGATTTCCATTCTGTTTCAGGACGTTCGCCAATAGCAAAAAACTTATCATAAGAGCGAGCGTCAACGCTGTTTCCTTTTATAAATAAGCCTCTTGCTCGCACAGAACGTTCATTCCAATTAGCCTTCTTGAAAGTTTTGCTGGTAAAATTGAAGCTCTCAACGCCATTTCCGCAATCTTTTACTTTAATACCATTATCATTACGCATATCATCAATGAGAGACATACTTGATTCCTTTCTTTTTTTTGATAAATATATTATATCATATAAAAATATAACTGTCTAATATAATGAAAAAGGCCTACCCTATAAAATATAGGATAAGCCCAAAAGAAAGGAAAAACTATGCTTTAATATTAGAAGTAACGGAATAGTGCTTGTTGATATAATCGACAAGTGTGTTTCCGTCCTCTAAAAATGGAATAAAATCAAAAACTTTATCGTTCAATGCCGTTGAATAATGAAATTTATCATTATTAGGTAAGCATTGAGTGGCGTAATTTCCTAGGTCAAAAGAATAAATCTCTGAACCAGGAGCATATGTTTCGTATGCTTGCTCTGGCGTCAATGAAGTTTTATCATAATACCAATAAGAAGAATTATTCTCCATTACCTGCATGTCAGAGATGATAAAAATACGATCATATTGCCGCTTCCAAAGTTCTTTGAAAGCAGGAACAATGTCTGTTCCATATCCACAACCATCATTTTGGCACATATCTTCAATAATTGAAAATACATTGTTGAAACGATTGAAATCTTGACGCTTGGCGCTATCGCCAAACTTTATAAAGTCTGCATTTTGAGAAATGTAAAGCATGGCCCCATAGCACGCACCTACTTCTTTGATAGTAATGTTAGAATTAGAAGAAATACAATTTGACATAGACCCCGAAACATCAAGCACTACAGTAGATTTGCCATCAAGAAGTTTTACATTTCCACAAGCAATCCTAAAAGCTTGGTCCAGTGCCTTAACAATATCAGGATTATAAGTATTCATATTCTTATAAGCGCAATAAATCTGATAAGGAAACACTTTAGACCCAAGAATTTTCTCTTTATTTGTCAACTGCGGAACTAGATGTTCATCAATCCAAGAGAAATAAGAGTGTGTAGTATCTAGAGCGTTCATAATATTGCGGAGGTTGCGAATCAATGCTAAATATCCAAGCTTTCCTTCTTCAACGAGACGTTTCCATTCTTGATTCTTTTCTTCTGGAGAAGAAGTAGAAATAGCAACTTCCCATGTGTCAGGGGCCTCAAGGATATCATGCTTATATTGATAAATAGCACTAGAGTGTGCATGAGTAAGATTGATAAGGTCATACATGTTATATTTCTTACCATTCATCTTATACTTCCCGATTTGATATTCGGTAAGATGAGATAGATAATCAGAAGCACCTCGAATAAGAGCATGAGAACGCTTTTGACCCAGCTTATCAATCACAGCAAAAGTTTCTGCTACATCATCTGGACGGTAGAATAAGGATGCCATCGCTTGACGTTTTCCTTCAAATTGCTGACTGTTCAAAATACCAGCAGTAAGATGAGTGATTGAACGCATCCCAAGCTCATGGCGAGCAAAATGAGCAGCCTTAGCTACAAATTCAGGTCCATATTTTTCGCCAACCTTATTAGTAAGCTCAACAAAACGCTTCATTTGAGTGTTAGCATCTTCGTAATATCCATCTTCAAGATAAGAAGAAAAGAGAAAAGAAAGCCAATCTTGGGCTGGATCTTTAGTATATCCCTTACCGCTTTCATAAGTTTTTACGTTATTTAGCTTTTCGTTAGCATTAAACTTTGACATAAAACACCTTTCAAAATCGGAAGTAGTAAGTTATAGAGAAATAAGCATATAACCAAAAATATATATGAAGTAGCTATAACTTCCATCACGACTTATAAAACAAAGAATTTCAAGGAATAAATCATTGATAATTCTAATTGAAACATATCGGTAATAATAATTACAGAGAAAATAAAATGCATTCGCTCTGCCAATTGAGCTATACCGCAATGTCTGCCGTAGTAGGATTCGAACCCACAACCTAAAGCCCAGTAAATTTATTGAAGTATCTGTAATATCCAAACAACGATATGCTTCAATTAGAATGAGAAGAAAAAAGAGCAATGTAAAAATAAATCCTAGATAGAAAGGCTACTATGTTTTCTCTTCTCATTCAGTGATTATATTATACTATATTCAATTTTATTTGTCAAGAAAAAATTTTGATGATTTACAAAATAACTTTATCTCGCACAAGCTCGTAATCATCATATGTATATTCATAAAGAGACACAATGCCGCCACCAAAAAATTGAACCATAGCACTATACTTCTGGAACATTTCAGCAGTATCTTCCCAGATAATATCTTCAGAATAAAAACGTGCTCCGTCAAGAGTTCGTCCAACGATAAAGTATTTGTGGTCAAGTATAGTCAATACCTCATTCATAATGTAAGAAGCATCATCAGATGCCATAACGGCAATAGCTGTATTAGGTTCAATAATAGTAATGTCCATAACGCTCTCCTTATGAATTGAAACCACTGTAATCAATTAGACGAATATTGTTATTAGCATCAAAACCAACATTTCCCTTATGTAAATCGCCAATACCATTATTACGAATAAACTTTAGAAATTCATTGGTTTTTTCCTCGCCATAGTTCATGATAAAATTAGCGATAACGTCCCCAGACATCACCCAATTATTTTTTTCACTCGTTTTTTCTCCAATTTCTCGAAGTGCTTTTGGAATAGCCGTTCCATCTTTGAAATACGAAAATCCACAAACATCGCATTTTTCTGAAATATATACTGGAACATTGTCGTAAATCCAGCCAGCTAGTTTTGTTCCAAAAACAAAATCATCAAGGCTGTTCTTTTTGAATAGCTTATACACTTCAGCCTCTTTGTTGCAATAATCATCGCAATACCCCTCATCAGAAGCTCCAGTATAGCCATACATGCAATCATCTTCTGCATCTTCGTCATAGACCCATTCGCCGAAGAATGGAATTTTGACGACATAATCTTCTAGCTCATCAAAAGAAAAGACGATTTTAGAACAACCAAAATTATATTCTGATGCTCCTACAATTTGCATTATTTCATTATAATAACCATAAATTTCATTTTCTTTATTTATAGAAACATCATCATCAGTATAATAAAGAGCATCAAGATACAAACTTTCAGGAACTTCACTAAATCGTTCATAAACAAAATGACAAGCTTCATCAAAGGTCATAACGTTTCCTTCTTTTTTGTCGCTAATTTTATCAATACCGAGAGGGGTTTCGCTTTCTCGCGATATATTTATTATAGCATACCAAAAGAATAAATGTAAAAATAATTTTTCTCCAGAAGAAGAAAATATGTTATAATATATGGTAAGGAGGATTATATTATGTATATTACTTTACGTTGCAATGAATGCGAAAATACTGATTGCAAGCTATATCCATGCGGAAAATGGCTTGATACTGACGGCCAATATGGATGCACTAGAAACATAAGTGACGATGATTATGCTCAATATATCCATCTAACAGAAGATATTGCCCCTTTTATGTATATGAAAACTACAAGAGAATACAAAAATAAAGCCTATCAAAACCTGATAGGCTTTTATAATTATCTGTATTCTTGTCCAGTAGGACAAAAACTAAATAGAAATGGAAAAATTATTTCTCAATAAATTTCCAATCTTGGTATGCGTTATCATGAGAATAATCAATTGAATGAAACATTCCATCTCGCCATACATAGACACGGCATCCCCCATGCGGAAGATTTTTATCGAACATAACTTTATATGTTTCACCTTTTAGCAGACCTAATTCTTGATACAAGTCTGCTTTCTTACTTTTTGGTCCATATCCTTTGAATTCACCGATATATTCTTTCATATTTAGCCCTTACGGATAGAAACTTCACAACCGTTTTTTACAGTGCGTTTCTCAATGAATTCTTTTGCTTCTTCACGAGTCGCGAATACTTCTGCATCTGTTTTTGAAACACGGATTCCTTTACCGTTTAGAGGCTTGAATTGTTTGTCTTCTGGGCGTTTACCATATACGTAATACATTATTTCATTTCCTTTACTTTGTTAGACCAACTTTTAAATGTATTTGCCAATACAACCATAAGCATAGGCTCTACTTGCGTAGCCGCCATGCCAAATACTACTTTTAGTTGTAATCTATATTCTTGAATAAATAAATCTTTTGCTTTTTTCAGACTAATCATATATTACACATCCAATAGAATACGAAGTTTATGTTTATCTACAGAAAGCACTCTTTTATCTTTGAATTTGTCAAAAACATCATAAACAGTTCCAGCATAATACCAAAATTCTTGGCCATCTTTATCATACGCTTCAGTCAAAACATATACTGACCAGCCATTATCTACTTCTTTAGACGCTACAAGACTATATAATGTCCGCATAATTCTCCTTTCTATTGGATTTTATTATATCATATCCAGAAGAAAAGAGTAAAGAATTAAAAATGGACTCGCGGAAAAACGGATTTATCTCGTCCCATATCTGTGTTTGTTCTAGGTTTAGGCCATCCTGAATAACTTTCCAACATTTTTGTTCGTTCTTGGCAAGATTTTTCTACTTCATCTTCACGTTTTTGCCAATCTTCTTTCGTGGCGAGAATCCATTTCTTTGGTGAAGTAGACCAATTGTATTCAAGTCGAATTCCCATTAATGTAAGAACATTTTTAGCTCCGCACATCAAATCTAATTGATGGTCATAAAGATTTAGATATTCATCTTTCATTTCTTCTGCATAAGTGATATGTTTCTCATAATATGAATTAGCCAATGCTTGCTGGTCATTCATATAAGTAAGAATATCCTTTTTCGTGCGTTCGTCTAAAAAGTCATAGTTATCTGGATATTCATTTTGCCTATTGATGTTATAAATTTTCAATGTAGATTCCTTTCTCTAATAATCTACATTATATCAAAAAAGTAAAGGGCTGTCAACACAAGACAGCCCTTTACTCTACTAAAAGCCAAGGAAACAACGTGCTTTGACATTAGAAAGATTATTCATCATTCTAAAATTGATAGTGGCATTTTTAGTTTTGCCTACCCACTCGTCAGCCTCTTGAAGAATAGATTCTTTCCAGCAGAGTTGAAGGAAAAAGCCAATCATTTTGCCATTCTTTTTATCAAATTCATTTACATTGGCCCATACACAAGTTTTATTTAGATTTTTAGAAAGTTCAGCATCAGTAAGATAATTATCAACTACCCATTGCTCCCATTCACCTTCTTTCGGCTGTTGCTTTTGTTTTTTGTTATTTTGTTTACGCTCATGGAATTCAGATACTACAAGTTTTCCATAGCATTCACGACCATAGCAATTCTTCCAACCAGGCGCTTTGATAACTACACCTTCACCGATTTGGTCAGTATCTTCAAGAAGAAATTTATTGTTATTAGCAATCTCTTCTACTTGTTCCATGGTTGGATGGTCGAATACTCCAAAAAGTTTTACAAACCATTCATCCAAATCATATGCGGCGAGTAAAGGACGCCATTCGTCGTCTGCTAGATAGCGTTTATCATCCCAGTCATATACATCAAAGATATACATATGATTCAATGCTTTTGGATTATATGCCTTGATTGTTCCAATGAATTTACTTCCTCCACCTGTGAATTCGCCAAAAACAATTAGATTTTCATGGTCTTTACAAAAATCACGTAAACGTTTTGCTTCATTATTATCAGAATAACACCATTTATAAAATCCAGCGTTATCTTTTTCTTCAGAGAGAGTTCTAGTTCTAGAAGCACAGGTATAATTTTTTCCATTATAAAAAATACTTGAATTGCACCCATCAATTTTACTTGTAATACTTACGTTAGAATTATTCAAAATTCCATGACAATCAGGTTTGGTAATGTTTACAATATGAGTAAACGGTTCCCATTTAGTCATAATATTTACCTTTCTTTTGGAGATTACAATTATATTGTATAGCTATAAAATACAGATGTAAATAACAATATAATACAGGTATATTTTTATTTATTGTTTATACAATTATTATATTATATTTATTATACACTTGTAAATTATATACTCACTATGTTCGTATATAATTTACTGGCATATATACTTACTCATTACATTCGTAAGTATATATGCTTTATAGATATTATCATAGATGTATTATTATTAGTATTATTTTATTATTATATAATATTATTATAGGCAAACCCCAGAGAAAAAATCTGTGATTTATCGTATCACATTTTTATTTGTGAGTCAAAATTGTTATTTTATTTGTATGGATTATTTTTTTATTGACAAAATGTAATTTTTAGATGTATAATTCCAATAGTCGTAAAAAAGGAGATTACTATGTTCGTAAAAGAAATTACAACCTACTCAATAGAAGATTTGCGAGATTTGACAACTGTAGAAATATTTGGGATTATTTCAATTGAGGCATTAGCAAATCCGTCATTGAGAGATTGCTTATTCTCGTTAGTTAGACAGAATAATACCGTGTGTAATCCATCGGATTGCTCTATTAGAGTGTATAACGATTATTATCGTGTTGATTTCATTCCTCTTCACTCTGATGGAATGAAAATTATGTTTGCTTCTATCAACAGTGATGGTAATCCATTGTATTTTCTTGATGATAATGGCGTTCAAAATCGTATGATGTCGTATGTATGGGATATTGATATGATACAGGATTATCTTGAACATTGGGTAGAAAATGAAGAAGAATAATAAACGGTTATTTGTTGCTGGCGATAAGCATGGAAAATTTTCATCTTCATTATCTTATAAAAAGCATTCAGAATTACGAAATGCAACTTTAGAAGACGTGATGATTGTATGCGGTGATTGTGGATTGCCTTTTGGAATCAATATGCCAGAATATAAAAGTGTTTGGTATAAGCAGGATAAATACGAAATTGAATGGTGTGCTAAAAAGCCTTTCACATGGCTTTTTTTATGTGGAAACCATGATGATAGAGACGCCATTAGTCAAATGCCAATAGTAGAAAAGTATGGTATGGTAGTTCGCCAAATGATGTTTGATGATAAGATATATGATAACATTTTTTATATCGACACTCCACAAATTGGAGACATCAATGGCCGCCATTGTCTATTTATTCCTGGTGCTCATAGTCATGATGCTGATGTTATTCTTGAACCAGATGAAGAAAATTTGAAACATCGTATGAAAATTCTAAATGATAAAGGTGTGCTATATCGTATCAATCATTGGACTTGGTGGGAAGATGAAGACGTAGATACTTCTGCGTTATATAATCTAATGAGTGTTGATAACAATTTTGATAATCATTATGATTACATATTTACACACGAAAGTCCTGCACTATTTGAATTGAATGGATATGGTGGCGGGCCACGACTAAAGCCTACTAGTGGCCAGCTATCTTTAGAGAGTTTACGAAAAAACATTAGTTTCGATGTGTGGATTCATGGCCATCAGCATATGGATTTTCAATATCCAGAGGACGAAAGAATTATTTGTTTATATCATAATGTATTAGAACTATAGAAGGAGAATGTAAATGGGATTCTTTACAGCAGAAGACGCTCGCCAAGCACGAAAAGATTATATCGAGAATAAGAAGAAGGAAGCATTCAATGCAGTGGCTTGCACTGAAGAATTTACAGATCTACTGGATGATATTCGCTTTCAGGCTATGAACGGTCAAACGAAATATCAGTTCCTTCCTCGTTCTACTGAGTATTATCAAGTCCTATATGATAAGAAGGAAACAATTCCAGAAGAGTCAATGAATTTTACTGAAGCTCAATATAAGGCATTTGATGCACTTCGTGAGCTTGGTTATTCTGTGAATTATCTGAAGCCAGAGAATGCTGTTGGAAATGCCGGCGTCCTTCTCAATGGTATGAATCCTTTCGCTGGGGATACTCCGTTGCAGATTGCTCAGTGCACGATTCTTTGGGGATAAATATTTTTTATTTTACATATGCTTATTGATTGGTATATAATATTATTAGTCGATAAGAAAGGAATAAGAAGATGGCTAAAACTTTAGTCGTGATGATGGGGGTAAGCGGCGGGGGGAAAAGTTCTCTCGCTAAAATCATTGAAGAATCTCATAATGATTGTATCGTTGTATCTCGTGATAAGATTCGTTTTCAGATGCTTGAACCTGATGATGATTATTTCAAGTATGAGAACGAAGTTGTTAATTCTTTTTATGAGCAAATCAATCGTGGCTTACGCGTTCATGAATACGTGATTGCTGATGCTACTCATATCACTATTGGTAGCCGTAAGAAGTTGTTCAACCATCTTCTTATTCCATCAGGCACACGAGTCGTAGGCGTTTTTGTAGATATGCCGCTTGAGACATGTCTACGCCAGAATGCTAAAAGAACTGGTCGTGCCTATGTTCCAGAAGACGTAATCAAGAAAATGTATAAGCAGAAGTGCGTTCCGTCTATTCACGATGAGCGATTTGATGAAGTATATCGGCTTGATAAGGGAATGCTTGAAGCAGATGAAGATTTTTTATCTCGTGTGATTGATAAACTGAAGAATCTATAAGGAAGGGAAAACTATGGGCGATAAGTATAAGGTTTGTGTTGATGGAAAATTCCTAGGTCATTATGCTGGTCATACGCCGCAAGCTGTGATTAGCCGAGCTTGTAAGGCTAATATGGCATATCACAAGGATTGGATTGAGAATGCAAAGGAATTCTCCCTGAAGCGAGGTTCTAAGCCTGAGCAGATTGTGAGCGTGGAATAATGGCGCATATTCGTTTTCTTGGCTCTGGTTTTGATAAGACTACCGGTGAGGCTTGGGTAAAGAAGTCTTCTCCTTATGGAGTTTTCACTGGTTGGGCTAATTGCTCCAATGAAGATTTGGATATTCAGAGTGAGTTTATTGGCTGTTCTATTGCGGAATATCGTGCTGATGTTCAGATTGCTAATGCACGTCGTAAGTGGCTTCGTCAGCGTTACGAAGGTATCAAGAATCTAAATAATACTATTCTAAATAATTGGGATTCCCGTATGCTTGAAGCTAATAATAAAGGGCATTATGAAGTGTCTAATATGTTCATGGATATGCGTATCCAAGAGGATGAAGCAAAAAAGTTGTCTGATAAAGCTTGGATCGAGTGGAAAGAAATGGTTGAATCTGAATGGCTTGTGATTGATAATCTGTTATACCGTAAGCGTAAATACCAAGATAAGTAAATTATTAGGGAATGCTTTTAGCGTTCCCTTTTTTATTTTTACAAGTATAAAATTATGTGTTATAATGTAAAGCAAAGTGAAAGGAGTGAAATGAATAATATTTATAAAGATGATTCAATCGAGAGTTTAGATCCGCGTTCTCACATTCGAAAACGAAGCGGTATGTATATTGGGTCAAACGCTAATCCGAATCAACTTTTAATGGAAATTTTTAGCAATGCTCTTGATGAATATAATATCGGGCACGGTAATCTTATAAAAGTTGGTATTTATAAAGATGGAACTTGCTCTTGTCAAGATTTCGCTCAAGGCTTTCCTGTCCATGTAGTGCGTCCAGAAGACGGAAAAACAGTATTAGAGGCTTCTTTTAGTGTCATCAATACTTCTGGTAAATATAGTGATGATGGTGTATACGAAGGTTCTAGTTTGGGGTTGAACGGAGTCGGAGCAAAATCTTGTAATTTTTTGTCATCCTTTTTTGAAGTATGCTCGCATAGAGAAGGTAAATATGAAAAATTATATTTCAAAAATGGAATCTTAGACCATCGCGAAGTTGGAAAATGGAAAGATGGTTCAAGCGGAACTGAGATTATTTATAAGCCAGACCATCAATTTTTTGAGTCAGGTATAACAGAATATGAATATTTCAAAAGGTTCTTTGAAGATATTTGTTGCATGTGTCCTGATTTGACAATTGAATTATGTAATGATGATAATAGTGAAACGATTCATAAAAAAGGTATCACCGATTTTATTTCTAATCGCTTGAACGATAATTTAGAAATTATTTCTAATCGTTTTATTCTAGAAGACAAAGACATTTCGTTAGGTCTTACGTTTACCGCCAATAGTTCAAGCAATATTATCGCCTATATGAATTATGGTTTGACTGAAAGTGGTCCACATATTACTGCTTTGAAATCTAGCATTACCCGCATCTTGAATTCTTGGGCACGAGAAAATAATCTGCTAAAAGAAAAAGAAAAAAATCTTGATGGTAATTCGGTTCAAGAAGGAATGCTTCTTATTTGTAATATTACGTCTACTGGGGTAAGATACAGCAGTCAAACAAAAGAAAAAATTGTTGGATATGATTCTAATTTCATTGAAGAATTCAATAAGCAGTTTGAAGTATGGTTAGATAATAATCCAGAAGATGCTAAATCAATTATTGAAAAAGCATTATTAGCTCGTAAGGCTTCTGAAGCCGCTAAGAAAGCTAGAGAAGTAGTAAAGAATAAAGCAACTAAAAAAGATAAAGTTTTCAAACTACCGACTACTCTTACTGACTGTTGGAGCAAAGACAGAACGAAGTGTGAAATTTTTATTTCAGAAGGCAAAAGTAGTGCTTCTGGTTTAGTCGCGGGGCGTGATTCAGAATTTCAAGCTGTATATGGTGTGCGTGGAAAAATGCTCTCGGTGCTAAAAACTAAACCAGAAAATATTATCAAGAATCAGGAAATCAATAATTTACTTCAAGCACTTGGATTAGACTATAATCCAAAGACTGCGAAGTGTATTTACGATAAAGACAAATTGCGATATGGTAAAATTATCGCTGCTGCTGACGCTGATTTTGATGGCTACGCTATTGAAAATTTGATGTTCAATATTTTTTGGTATATTTGTCCAGAACTCATTATCAATGGACACGTTTATAGTTCAGTTCCGCCCCTGTATCGCGTAACAACTAAGAAAAATGAATATATTTATTTGAAGGATGACGTTGCTCTCGAAGAATATAAATCAAAAAATATGGATAAAATTCAATTTTTGGGTAGAATGAAAGGACTAGGAGAGCAAAATAGCGATGAATTGGCCTACTGTCTGTTAGAACCAAAAACACGAAATTTATATAAGCTGACAGTATCAGATATTGAAAAAACAAATAAAATGTTTCAAGATTTATATGGTAAAAATGTAGAACCACGTGTAAAATTTTTAGAAGAACATTTGGAGGAGGCGAGAGTTGACTAGTATTGATGTAATTGATGAGGTTCAACAAAATTTTATTGATAGTTCATATGACGTAAATACAAATCGTGCTTTTCCAGATGTACGCGATGGCTATAAACCTGGTCAAAGATGTATTTTATGGGAAATGTATACTAAAAAATATACTCACGATAAACCGCACGTAAAATCTGCTAAGATTGATGGTGGCGTAGCAGCCCTTTATTGGCCGCACGGTAGAATTAGCTAATAGATTATATTTTTTATGGGCATATCTCTATTATTTTGTATATCTATTTTTTATATTATATAGTAATAAACAATATAAGAAAGGATATAAGCATGAAAGCCGTAAAAGTATCAACCTATGAAGCAACTAAGTTTTATATGGAAGAGAATGAAAAAGGTTTGTCAAAATCAAAAGTAGCAGATATGTTTAAAATAGACAGGCATAGTTTTTGTAAATTAACTTGGAAAGACAAGTATAAAGAATTAGTATTTCCAAAAGAAGACAATGGATATTGCTATTATTTTGAACCAAAAGAATGGAAAGCAATTAAGGAATATATAAATAATCCTAATATCACAAAAAAAGAAATTAGAGACAAATACGGAATATCTCAAAATGGAGTCTTTAGCCATTGGCTAGAAGTTCTTGGATATGAAGATACAGTTAGATATAAATATAATTTTAAAAGAGATATTTTTAGAGAAGAGCCAACTCCAGAAATGGCATATTGGTTGGGCTTTTTATTAGCCGATGGTTGCATTATTGAAAATAAAACTAAAAGTGGCTCAAAAGATTATATTGCATATAATGTTACCGTTCGTCTTGGAGATAAAGATAAAGAACATGTATATAAATTTGCTAGGTTTTTACAATACCCAGAAGAAAAATTAAATGAAGTTATTAAACCATGCTATGGTGGCGCTTATGATAGAAATAATCTTTGTTGGGTAATTGATGTTTGTAGCACAGATTTATGTAAAGATTTACAAAAATATAATATTACTCCAAGAAAAAGTTTAAAAGAAAAGCCATTTATTTTTAATGATAGAGAACTTGAATTAAATTATATTAGAGGAATTATTGATGGTGATGGATGGATTAGGGAACCAACTACAAGAGATTTAAGGATGGGTGTAGTTGGTTCAGAAGATGTCTGTAACTATATTAACAACGTTTTAAGAGAATATTTTCCTCATAAAATGGAGTATGCAAAGCCAAAAGCTCATAGCGAAAATATTGGTTCAGATTTATATTATTGGCAAACGACCTGTCGAGAAGGAACTAAAAACGTATTGGAGCTTTTATATCCAGAAAACTGTCCTATTTATTTAGATAGAAAATATGATTTAGCACGTGCCGTGCTAAAACTGCTGAATTAAGCGGGAAGACTAAGTCCAATTTGGATATGTTAATCCGAACCGAAGGTTAATAGTAAAATATTAGTCAGGGGCAGAGCATAGAAGATGAAACTGTAACTACAGAATATAATTCTTCCAAGAGTCAGCAGCTACTT
>ERZ808278.822-NODE-822-length-16369-cov-4.392117_pt1 | contig 16369 bp, 14 predicted proteins | sample MGYA00521239_ERZ808278 | MGnify/ENA primary metagenome ERZ808278 (study PRJEB31516, sample SAMN03275600) | gut metagenome | biome: mammalia-associated habitat; material: feces | host: Papio cynocephalus | place: Kenya | collected 2012-07-17 ... | reverse complement strand
ACTCTGACAAGCACCGCACCCGCATCTGCCGTTTTTTCTGCTTTTCAAAAGCCGAAAAATCACAAATCCGACTGCTATGGCAATCAGCGTCAGCAATAAAATGTCTCCTGCGCTCATCCCACAATCCACCGTCCGATCTGATAACATGCGCAAGCGACCACCCACGCCACACTGCATTGCAAAAGTACAACGCCAATGGTTGCCCATACCGAGCGCAATTCCCGTTTCATAGTTGCCACAGCCGCCACGCAAGGCGTATACAAGAGCGTGAACAAAAGGAAGCTGAACGCGGACAAACCGGTAAACAGGGACGGCAATGCCGTTTGCAACTGCCCCATTCCGCATCCGAGTAAAACGGACAACGTGGACACCACGGCTTCCTTGGCAGTAAAGCCGGAGATCAGCGCTGTCACCGTGCGCCAATCGCCAAATCCAAGCGGACGGAAGATCGGTGCCAAAAAGTGTCCGATCAAAGCGAGAATGCTGTCCGAACTGTCCGCAACCACATTCAGCCGCAGATCAAAACTTTGCAAGAACCAAATCAGGATCGTTGCAAGGAAGATCACCGTAAATGCACGTTTTAAGAAATCCTCTGCTTTCTCCCACAAAAGCAAGGCGACATTTTTAGCAGACGGCAAGCGATAATTCGGCAGTTCCATCACAAACGGCACCGGTTCTCCACGAAACGCAGTCTTTTTCAGAATCAGCGCGACCAAAATCCCAAGCAGGATTCCGATGACATACAACGCAATCATCACCAGTGCGCTGTACTTGGGGAAAAACGCCGCGCAGAATACCGCATAAATCGGAATTTTCGCGGAGCAACTCATATAAGGCGTCAGCAAAATTGTCATTTTCCGATCGCGATCGGAGGAAACGGTGCGGGTTGCCATAATTGCCGGTACAGAACATCCGAATCCGATCAGCATCGGTACAAAACTTCGTCCGGACAATCCGATCTTCCGAAGCATCCGATCCATTACAAATGCCACACGCGCCATATAACCGGTGTCTTCCAGAATCGACAAAAAGAAAAACAGCACCACGATGATCGGCAAAAAGGAAAGCACACTACCCACGCCGGCAAAAATGCCGTCGATGATCAGACTATGTACCACCGGATTGATCCCATAGGCAGTCAATCCGCGGTCGGCAAGAGCGGTAAGCGCGTCAATGCCCAGACTGAGCAGATCGGACAATCTGGCGCCGATCACATGGAAAGTGAGGAAGAAAATCAGGAACAAAATCCCCAAAAACACCGGAATTGCCGTATATTTTCCGGTTAAAATCTGATCCATTTTGACAGAGCGCAGATGTTCTCTGCTCTCTTTGCATTTTACAACGGAAGTACGCACCGCGCCTTCAATGAAGGTATACCGCATATCCGCAAGCGCGGCATTCCGATCCAGTCCGGATTCATGCTCCATTTGCACGATACAGTGCTCCAACAGCTCTTTCTCGTTCTCATCAAGATATAACCGCGCGGTCATCTGCGCATCGCCTTCAATCAATTTCGTTGTGCAGAAGCGTGCCGGTAATCCAAGTTTTTCCGCATGATCTTCTATTAAGTGCGTCACTGCATGGATACAACGATGTACCGGGGAATCCTGTACGCAAAAATCCGTCACCTGCGGGTAAATCCGGTTTTTCGCAACTTCCATTGCCCGATCAATCAATTCCGATACCCCTTCGCCCTTAGAAGCACTGATCGGAACAACCGGTATGCCCAAAGTCTGTGCGAATTTGGCGACTTCCACCGTCCCGCCGTTTGCCCGTACTTCATCCATCATATTCAGCGCAAGTACGGTCGGGATCCGTAATTCCAGTAACTGCAAGGTTAAATACAGATTTCGCTCAATATTCGTCGCATCCACAATATTGATGATGCCATCCGGATGTTGGGTTAAAATGAAGTCACGGGTTACGATTTCCTCCTGCGTATAGGGGCGCAGAGAATAAATTCCGGGCAGATCCACCACAAAATTTCCTTTTTGTCCGCGGATCTCCCCCATTTTCTGATCCACCGTTACCCCAGGAAAATTTCCGACATGCTGATTGGCTCCGGTGAGCGCATTGAACAAAGTGGTTTTTCCGCAATTCTGGTTGCCGGCAAGCGCGAAAATCATACGTTTTCCTCCGCTTTCGTTTCCTTCTCCATCGCAACGGTGATCTTACGCGCATCATCCACGCGCAAAGTCAACTCATAGCCGCGTACATGAATTTCCATCGGATCCCCCATAGGGGCAACCTTACGCAACACCACACGGGTGTGCGGAATCAACCCCATATCCAGCAAACGCAGGCGCAAAGCGCCTTCCCCGCCGACCGCAGTGATCGTAGCGGCAGAACCGATTGGTATCTGATCCAGTGTCATTCTTCTGTTTCCTTTCCGAAATTTCTTTGAAGTTAGAATCAACTAACACGCAGATATACTATATCACTTCTGGCATGGCTTGTCAAGAGGAAACCCTTTGTTTTTCGACTTTTTCCGCGGAAAGGGATACGAAAAAAATAAAAAAAGTTCACATCCGTCTTGAAAAAATTCAAAGATTTCCCTTGCAATCCGGACCATTTTGTGCTATGCTATCTTTGAGTTTTCTATGAAAATCAAAATACAAGATAAAAGTAGATCGTTACGCGAGGAGGACGCATCATGCATTTACAGGAATCCGGTGAAATGTACTTGGAAACCATCCTGATTCTATCCAAAAAACAGCCCTATGTACGGGCAATAGACGTCGGAGAATACATGGGATATTCCAAGCCAAGCGTCAGTCGCGCCATGGGATTGCTGAAAGAAGCGGCATATGTCACCGTCACGCAAGACGGCGCGTTGCATTTGACCGACGCGGGAAGAACCATTGCCGAAAAGATTTACGAACGGCATACCTTGTTAACCAAGTTTTTAACCATGCTCGGCGTAGACGCGCAAACTGCCGCGGAGGACGCCTGCAAGATGGAACATGACATCAGCGACGAAACGTTTCAAGCAATCAAAAAGCACGCGCTCGGTAATTCTATGCCGCAAAAACAGGATTAAGGGAATCCGAAGGATGCAATCACCGATATGCTTTCCCTTACACACTCAAAAAGTTAGACAAAGCGCACAAAAAGAAGCGCCGCATTTGCGGTAAAATTTTCGGTTCGTCCCCCTTGACTTCCCGACTGTTCTATGATACAATAAAAATAAAGAGAAGTTCTTTGTAACTGACGGAATGCAGAGCACTGCACGGGAGCAAAGAATCATAAGAAAAGACTTTTGTCTTTTGCCGACCGTCTGGGCGCAGTTAGGATTGATGACAACTTAACTGCGCTCTTTTTTATTTTTCACAAAAGGAGCGATCAGATGAAAAAAGCAGCGATTCTTATGGGAAGCGACAGCGATCTGCCTGTGGCACGCAAAGCCATGCAAACACTTGACGCACTGGGTATTCCTTATGAAGTGCACATTTACTCCGCGCACCGAACCCCGACGGCGGTGCAGAATTTTGCCGCGCACGCGCGCGAAAACGGATTTGGTGCGATCATTGCAGCTGCCGGTATGGCTGCGCATCTTGCCGGCGCGATTGCGGCAAATACCACGCTTCCCGTGATTGGGATCCCCATGAAATCAGGTTCTCTTGGCGGCATGGACGCCCTGCTATCCACTGTACAAATGCCTTCCGGCATTCCGGTTGCGACAGTTGCGATAGACGGTGGTGTCAATGCCGCTTTGTTATGCGCACAGATCTTCGCCGTAACCGATACGGCGCTTGCGGAAAAACTTTTACAGAAGCGAACAGCAGACGCAGAACTCGTATATGAAAAAAATACTGCTTTAGAGGCAGAAATTCATGCATAAAACTACGGAGGAAACCATCATGGAAAAGAGGCAACAACTTTATGAAGGCAAGGCAAAGAAAGTATTTGCAACCGACGATCCCGCATTGGTCATCGTATCTTACAAAGATGACGCCACCGCTTTGGACGGATTGAAAAAGGGGACCATTGCCGGCAAAGGCGCGGTCAACAACCGGATGTCCGATTTTCTGTTTCAGCTTTTGGAAAAGGAAGGTATTCCCACGCACTTTGTAAAAGAATTAAACGACCGCGAAGCGTTGGTGAAGAAAGTTTCCATCGTTCCGTTGGAGGTCATTATCCGGAATATCTCTGCCGGTTCTTTTGCCAAACGTTACGGCGTGGAAGAAGGCATCGTTTTCTCTGAACCAACCATTGAGTTTTCCTATAAAAACGACGATCTGCATGATCCGCTTATCAACGCTTACCATGCACGGGTACTCGGACTTGCCACAAAGGAAGAAATTGCAACGATCGAATCCATGGCGTTTCGCGTCAATGAAATTCTGAAAGCCTACTTTGCAAAACTGAATGTCCGATTGGTTGATTTCAAATTGGAATTCGGCAGACTGCCGGACGGTACGATCGTGCTGGCAGATGAAATTTCGCCGGATACCTGCCGCTTTTGGGACGCCACAACCAACGAAAAGCTGGACAAGGATCGGTTTCGCCGCGATATGGGCGGCGTGGAACATGCCTATTTGGAAATGATGAAACGTGTATTCGGTTGAATACGGAGGAAACATGAGCAACTTAAGAGAAGAATGCGGGGTATTCGGCGTATATGCACCGACTTACACAGAGGAAATCGCGCGTACCGCTTATTACGGATTATTCGCACTCCAACACCGCGGGCAGGAATCCTGCGGGATCGTGGTAAACGACGACGGCGTTTTTACTTCCTACAAAGATACCGGTCTTGTGAACGATGTCTTTACCCCGGAAATTCTGAACCGACTCGGCGGCGGTCACATGGTGGTCGGTCATGTCCGATACGGTACAACCGGTACCAACGACCGCAACAATGCACAACCCATTGTGGTCAACCATATCAAAGGGAAAATTGCACTTGCACACAACGGCAATCTGGTCAATTCCGAAAAGCTCCGGCATGAATTGGAATTGCAGGGTTCTATTTTCCATACCACCAGCGATACGGAAGTGATTTCTTACATCATTACGAAAGAGCGTTTACAGGCACCGTCGATTGAGGAAGCCATTAATCGTGCAATGGACAAATTGCGCGGAGCTTATTCTTTGGTTATGATGTCCCCCTCTAAACTGATCGCGGTACGCGATGAAAACGGATTCCGTCCGCTTTGTTATGGAAAAACGCCGGACGGTCGGTATGTCGTCGCTTCGGAAAGCTGCGCGCTGGACGCAGTGGGCGCGGAATTTATCCGGGATATAAAGCCCGGTGAAATTGTGGTCTTTGATCGGGACGGCATACGTTCCATTGACACGCATTGCAATCGGGTTCCCTGCTCGCTTTGTGTATTTGAGTATATTTACTTTGCCCGTCCGGATTCGGTCATAGAGGGGTGCAATGTGCATGTTGCGCGAATGCGCGCCGGTGCGTTTCTCGCATTGGAGCATCCGGTGCAGGCAGATGTCGTCATCGGCGTTCCGGACAGCGGGATCGACGCCGCAATCGGCTATGCCAAGCAATCCGGTATTCCCTATGAACCCGGCTTTATCAAAAACAAATACATCGGACGCACCTTCATCGCACCGGGGCAACAAAGTCGGGAGGATCGGGTGCGCATCAAGCTGAATCCCATCTCCGCGGTTGTACGCGGAAAACGAGTGGTGATGATTGACGATTCCATCGTTCGCGGGACCACCAGCGCGCGCATTGTCAAGCTGTTGCGTGATGCCGGAGCGAAGGAAATCCACATGCGCGTTTCCGCGCCGCCGTTCCAGAATCCCTGTTATTACGGCACCGATATTGATTCAAAGGAAAATCTGATTGCCTGTAAGTATTCCACAGAGGAGATCGCCAAAAAGATCGGCGTGGATTCGTTGGGATATTTAAGTGTGGAAAATGTTCGCCAGATCGCCAAAGGAATTCACGGCGGCGGTTACTGCACCGCCTGCTTTGACGGCGTTTATCCGACGGAGATTCCGGCAGAACCGAAGAAAAACCGTTTCGAAACCAAAATCGGAGAAAATAAGGAGTAAAAGATGAACAACTCACAGTCGAAGGCATACGCCGCGGCAGGCGTGGATATTACCGCCGGATACCGTGCGGTGGAACTGATGAAAACGCATATCGCACGCACGATGACCAAAGGCGTTACCTCGGATATCGGCGGGTTCGGAGGAATGTTTGCGTTGGATCTGACCGGCATTTCCCATCCGATCCTGGTCAGCGGCACAGACGGCGTCGGCACCAAACTGAAATTGGCATTTTTGATGGACAAGCATGACACCGTTGGCATTGACTGCGTGGCAATGTGCGTAAACGACATCATCTGCTGTGGTGCAAAACCGTTATTCTTTTTAGATTACATTGCCTGCGGCAAAAATCTGCCGGAACGGATCGCGCAGATCGTCAAAGGGGTTTGCGACGGATGCGTACAGGCGGGAACCGCGCTCATTGGCGGGGAAACCGCCGAAATGCCGGGCTTCTATCCGGTCAATGAATACGACCTTGCCGGTTACAGTACAGGCGTAGTGGATCGAAACCGCGTCATAGATCCTGCCCAAACCGAGGCAGGGGACATCATTTTGGCTCTGCCGGCAAGCGGCGTGCATTCCAACGGATTTTCGCTGGTTCGTAAGATCTTTGATGTGGAACACCAGGATCTTACCCGCCCGATCGCGGCGCTTGACGGGAAATCGCTTGGAGAAACGCTCCTTACCCCCACCAAAATTTATGTAAAACCGGTATTGGCACTGCTGGAACAGGTGCCCGTACACGGCATTTCCCATATCACCGGCGGCGGTTTTTATGAAAATATCCCGCGCAGTATTCCGAATGGGCTGTGCGCCCAAATTGAGCGTGCGGCAGTACGCGTCCTTCCGATTTTTGATTTGCTTGCCCAAACGGGGGACATTGCGGAACGGGATATGTTCAACACCTTCAATATGGGCGTCGGTATGACCATTACGGTTCCGAAAGCCCATGCGGATGCCGCTTTACATCTTTTACGGGAAAACGGCGAGGACGCCTATATCCTCGGACAGATCGTCCCGGGGGAAGAAAAAATCATCATCCGATAAATCCTACGGAGGAACGTATGCAAACAAACAGTATTCGCATCGCAGTCCTTGTCTCCGGCGGCGGCACCAATTTACAGGCGCTGATTGACGCGCAGGAAAGCGGTCTTTTACACAGCGGAAAATTGGCATTGGTCTTGTCAAGCAAGCCGGATGCTTTTGCACTGACACGCGCGGATCGCGCCGGCATTCCGACAGCGGTCATCACACCGACCGCCTGCGGCGGAAAAGAACAGGCAGAAGCGCGCATGCTGGAAATTCTCGCGGCGCACAAAATTCAGTTTCTTGTTCTCGCCGGCTTTATGCATATTCTCAGTCCGGCATTTGTCGCACGTTTTGACCATCGGATCATCAATGTACACCCTTCTCTGATCCCTGCGTTTTGCGGCGAAGGGTTCTACGGACTGCATGTCCATGAGGCGGTACTTGCGCGGGGCGTCCAAGTCACCGGTGCAACCGTCCATTTTGTCAATGAAATTCCGGACGGCGGCGAAATCCTTTTACAAAGAGCGGTACGGGTATGCAAAACAGACACGCCGCAAAGTTTACAGAAGCGCGTCATGCGACAGGCGGAATGGAAAATCCTCCCCGCCGCCGCGGAAGCGGTATGCGCAAAAATGTTGAAAGAGGGGAATCCATCATGAATCCTTACCAGACTTATAAACCCGAAACCTTAATTCGGGCAACCTCCTATGCCGGACGCGGCATTCTGATCGGGAAAAGCGCGGACGGAAAAAAAGCCGTCATCGTCTACTTTATCATGGGCAGAAGCGCCAACAGCCGCAACCGGATTTTTTCGGAAAAAGACGGTGCGCTGTTCACTGAACCATTCGACGCGACTAAAGTGGAAGATCCGAGTCTGATTATTTACGCCGCCGAACGGCGCTTTCAAAATCACTGGATCGTGACAAACGGCGACCAAACTGACACCATTTACAATGGACTTGCGGCAGGCAAATCGTTTTCCGAGTCCCTTGCCACACGCAGCTTTGAACCGGATTTTCCGCATTTTACCCCTCGGATCAGCGGGATCCTGACTTTTGAAAACGGGGATTTTTCTTACGAAATGAGCATTCTGAAAAGTGCGGACGCACAAGGAAATGCCTGCTGTCGCAACACTTTTTCTTATCCGGCGCTCTCCGGATTGGGACATTTTTTACATACCTACGCCGACGACGGCAATCCGTTGCCGACTTTTTCGGGGGAACCGCGACGGGTGGAAATTCCGGATGACATCGACGCATTGACCGACGCCATCTGGGATGCATTGCATCCGGATAACCGAATTTCCCTGCACGTCCGGTCAATCGACCTTACTACCGGTAAAGAGAGAACCCGCCTGATCAATCGAAATCAGGTCTGAAGAAAGGAAGGCAGAATGAAAGCATTTGCATTAAAATACGGATGTAATCCCAATCAGAAACCCGCACGCATTTTTATGGATAACGGGCAGGATCTTCCGCTCGAAATTCTGAACGGTAAACCCGGATATATCAACTTTTTGGACGCGTTCAACGCATATCAACTGGTCAAAGAGCTGAAAACCACGTTGGGGCTTCCCGCCGCAACTTCTTTCAAGCATGTCAGCCCAACTTCCGCCGCCATCGGGCTTCCGCTTTCCGCGTCATTAAAAAAGGCTTGTTTTGTAGACGATCGAAACGAAGTGGACGCTTCTCCGCTCGCTTCTGCCTATGCCCGCGCACGCGGCACGGATCGGATGTGCTCCTTTGGAGATTTTGTCGCGCTTTCCGATATATGCGACGTTCCCACGGCAATGCTCTTAAAACGGGAAGTTTCCGATGGCATCATTGCACCCGGCTATGCGCCGGAGGCATTGGAAATTCTGAAAAGCAAGCGCAAGGGCAATTATAACATCATTCAGATAGATCCGGACTATCTGCCGGAACCGATCGAACGCAAGCAGGTATTCGGGATTACCTTTGAGCAAGGACGCAACAACTTCCCCATTGATCGCACACTTCTCACCAATCTGGTTACCGAACAGAAAACGTTACCGGAAAATGCCGTGCGGGATCTTCTGATCTCGTTAATTACGCTGAAATACACACAATCCAACTCCGTTTGTTTTGCCTATGACGGACAGGCAATCGGCGTGGGAGCGGGACAGCAATCCCGCATTCACTGCACCAGACTTGCCGGAAGCAAAGCGGACACTTGGTTTTTGCGCCAACATGAAAAGGTGCTTGCCTTGCCCTTTCTGCCCACCCTCGGCCGTCCGGAACGCGACAATGTCATTGACGGCTATATCAATCAAAATGAAGAAGATGTTTGTGCCGACGGGAACTGGCAAAAGTATTTTACCCAAAAGCCGGACGTACTGTGCGCGGAGGAAAAGCGCGCTTACCTTTCTGAAATAGACGGCGTTTCACTGGGTTCGGACGCTTTCTTCCCCTTTGAGGACAATATTGAACGCGCCCAAAAAAGCGGCGTGCGCTATATCGCGGAGCCGGGTGGTTCGATCCGCGATCAAGCGGTCATTGATTGCTGTAACCGATATGGCATGGTCATGGCATTCACCGGGATGCGGCTGTTCCATCATTGATCCTACGGTATATTTTGTTTTACAGAAACGCACAGGCGCAGACAGCGACCTGTGATCCCAATGAAGAAAGGTAGGACAATCCATGAAAATTCTTGTCGTCGGCAGTGGCGGACGGGAGCACGCCATCATCAAAAAACTCAAAGAAAATCCGGCAGTCGATACGGTTTTTGCACTTCCCGGCAACGGTGGAATTGCCGCCGACGCCATTTGCGTTCCCATCGGCGCCTGTGAATTGGACAAGATTACACAATTCGCCGTGCGGGAAGGCATTCACTTTGCCGTAGTCGCACCGGATGATCCGCTGGTACTGGGTTGCGTGGACCGACTGGAGGAGGCGGGAATTCCCTGCTTTGGTCCCCGTGCAAATGCGGCAATCCTGGAAGGAAGTAAAGTCTTTGCAAAAAATCTTATGAAGAAGTATGGAATTCCGACTGCAGCCTATGCGGTTTTTTCGCGCATGGACGCGGCACTGGAATATCTGAAGGACGCGCCGATTCCCACCGTCATCAAAGCGGATGGACTTGCGCTCGGCAAGGGTGTGACCGTCGCCATGACAAGAGAGGAAGCCGTCGCCGCCGTGCGGGAAGCGATGCAGGACAAAAAATTCGGCAAAAGCGGTGAACAGATTGTGATAGAAGAATATCTGACCGGTCCTGAGGTTTCTGTTCTGGCATTTACCGACGGAACAACCATCAAGCCGATGATTTCTTCCATGGATCATAAACGTGCGCAGGATGGCGACAAAGGACCGAATACCGGCGGCATGGGCACCATTGCGCCGAATCCCTACTATACCGATGAAATCGCCAAGCGGTGCATGACAGAAATCTTTGAGCCAACCATTGCGGCAATGCGTGCAGAGGGACATCCGTTTCGTGGATGTCTGTATTTCGGGCTGATGTTGACCAAAGATGGTCCGAAGGTGATCGAATACAACTGCAGATTCGGAGATCCGGAAACGCAGGTCGTTCTGCCTTTGATGGAAAGCGATCTTCTGCATGTCATGCAGGCGGTGGCAAACGGAACGCTGGCAGATACGGAGGTGCGGTTTCGCGCAGGCGCCGCTTGCTGTGTGATCTTAGCTTCCGAAGGCTATCCTGCCTCCTATACCACCGGATACGAAATTCAGATTCCGGAGGCGGACAGGGCGTTTGTTATGGTTGCCGGCGCCACCGTGAAAAATCGAAAACTGGTGACAAGCGGCGGGCGCGTACTCGGCGTCTGCGCGGTGGGCGCCACATTAAAGCAAGCCATCACAAACGCGTATCAACGGGTGGAACGGATCTCATTTGCACATGCCTATTACCGGCATGACATTGGAAAAAAAGCATTGGAATATACGGAGGTATGAGAATGGTATACAGAGTCTATGTAGAAAAAAAGCCGGAGCTTGCGGCAGAAGCAACGGCACTATACAACGATGCCGTTCATCTTTTGGGCATCCGAAGCCTGACGCATGTGCGAATCCTCAATCGCTATGATGTGGAAAATATCACAGAGTCTCTGTTTGCCTATGCAAAAAAAGTGGTATTCTCCGAACCGCAACTGGATTTGGTCAGCGACAGCTTTGACGCCTGCGGCGGCACGGCATTCGCTGTGGAATATCTGCCCGGTCAGTTTGATCAGCGCGCGGATTCTGCGGCGCAATGTATCCAGATTCTTTCCAAAGCGGAACGTCCGCTGATCCGAACCGCCAAGATTTATATTCTTTCCGGTGCGCTTTCCGAGGAAGAAATCCGGAAAATCAAACAATATGTCATAAATGATGTGGAAGCGCGGGAAGCCTCTTTTGCTTTACCGCAAACACTGCAACTTGCACAGAATATCCCTTCCGAAGTCAAAACATTGCACGGATTCCGCTCACATTCCCGCGCCGAACTGGAGGCATTCGGAAAAGCGTCCGGGCTTGCCATGGACTTGGATGATCTGCTGTTCTGCCAGTCTTATTTTCAGCGCGAACAGCGGGATCCCACCATCACGGAGATCCGCATGATCGACACTTACTGGTCCGATCACTGTCGGCACACCACGTTCCTCACCGAAATCGACCATGTTACCTTTGAAGATGCCTTGCTTCAGAAAACTTATGAGGAGTATCTGAAAACCCGTCAACTCCTTGGTATCAAAAAGCCCATTTGTTTTATGGATCTTGCTACCATCGCGGTCAAAGCGTTGAAAAAAGACGGGAAATTAGAACACTTGGACGAAAGCGAGGAGATCAACGCCTGCACCGTAAAGATCCAAGTGGAAGTGGACGGCGTCGCACAGCCATGGTTACTGTTGTTCAAAAATGAAACGCACAATCACCCGACTGAAATTGAGCCGTTCGGCGGTGCCGCCACTTGTATCGGCGGCGCGATTCGCGATCCGCTTTCCGGTCGCGCTTATGTATACGGTGCCATGCGCGTCAGCGGCGCGGGCGATCCGTGCCTCCCGATCTCCCAAACAAGAAAAGGAAAACTCCCACAGCGGAAGATCGTCACCACTGCCGCCGCGGGTTACGCCTCTTACGGCAATCAGATCGGACTTGCCACCGGCATCGTAGATGAGATTTATCACCCCGGCTATGTTGCCAAACGGATGGAGATCGGAGCGGTGATTGCCGCAACGCCGGCGGCAAAAGTCCGGCGGGAAGCGCCGGCGCCGGGCGACATGGTGATTCTTCTCGGCGGCGCAACAGGTCGCGACGGTTGCGGCGGCGCGACCGGCTCCTCCAAATCCCACACAGTTGATTCGCTGTCCTGCTGCGGTGCGGAGGTACAAAAAGGGAACGCGCCGGAAGAACGCAAGCTGCAACGATTGTTCCGGAATGCCAACGCCTGCCGCATGATCAAGCGGTGCAATGATTTCGGCGCAGGCGGCGTATCGGTTGCCATTGGGGAATTGGCAGCCGGGCTGATTATTGATTTGAATGCCGTTCCCAAAAAATACGAGGGATTAGACGGAACAGAACTTGCAATCAGCGAAAGTCAGGAACGCATGGCTGTTGTCGTTGCTCCGGAGGATGTCGCGGCATTTCTCGATTATGCCCACGCGGAAAACCTTTCTGCAACGCCCGTTGCCACCGTCACAGAATCACCGCGGCTGGTTATGCAGTGGAACGGAAAAGAAATCGTCAATCTCAGCCGGGAATTTTTAAACTCCAACGGAGCCAAAAAGCACACCCGCATTCAGACACAAAAAGCCGAAATCGCAGCCAAAAAAGTCGGGGAATCCTTTTCCCAAAACTACATGGCACTTGCCCAAGACCTGAACACCTGTTCCAAGCGCGGGCTTGCCGAGCGATTTGATTCCACCATCGGAGCAGGAACCGTACTGATGCCGTTCGGCGGCAAATATCAGCTTACCCCGATTCAGGCAATGGTTCAGAAAATTTCCGTAGAACAGGGACACACCGACGATTGCTCTCTGATGGCATTCGGCTACAATCCGTTTCTTTCGGAAAAAAGCCCCTATCACGGCGCTTATCTTGCCGTAGTGGAATCGGTTTGCAAATTGATTGCAACCGGTGCGGATTTTCGGGATGTTTATTTGACGTTTCAAGAATATTTCAAGCATCCTGGGAAAGAGGAATCTCGCTTTGGCGAGCCGCTTGCGGCATTGCTCGGTGCCTTCCGCGCGCAAATGGAGCTTGGCATCGGCGCAATCGGCGGCAAAGATTCTATGAGCGGTTCCTTTGAACAACTGGATGTGCCGCCTACATTGGTTTCCTTTGCCGTCACTACCTCAAAAGTAACACGCATCGTTTCCCCCGAATTCAAATCCGCAGGGCATACGGTCGTTCTCCTCGCGCCGGAATACGGTTCCGATCATCTGCCCATCCCCGCTTCTCTGCTCGCGGTATTTGACACCGTAAGTACCCTCTTGAAGACCGGAAAAGCGGTTGCTTGCTATACCCCCGGCATGGGAGGCGTCGCCGAAGCGGTGATGAAAATGTGCCTTGGAAACGGCATTGGATTTGTTTATCGGGATAGCCTTTCCCAAGAAGAAATCTTCGGCTATTCCTATGCATCGTTTGTACTTGAAATGGCGGAAGATACCGGAACTTATCCCATCATCGGCACAACCGTTTCCGAACCGATCATCCGTTTGAAAAACGAAAGCCTGTCCTTAAAAACTCTTTGCACCGCTTATGAAGAAAAGTTGGAAAGCGTATTCCCCTGCAATATCCAGAATCACGGAAAAACACCGCAAACCCTCTCTTTTCAAGCATCCAAACGCTATGCGCCCGCGATCAAAACAGCAAAGCCGCATGTGTTGATTCCGGTATTCCCCGGTACAAACTGCGAATATGATTCTGCAAAAGCAGTGGCGGATGCCGGAGCCGTTCCGGAAATCACCGTCATCCGCAATCAAAACGCAGAGGACATCCGGCAAAGCATCGAACAATTTGCTCGAAAACTGAAAGAAGCACAGATCGTATTTCTGCCAGGTGGCTTTTCGGGCGGTGACGAACCGGACGGAAGCGGGAAATTCATCACGGCATTTTTCCGTAACCCCGAAATCAAGGAGGAAGTCAGCCGACTTTTAGATGCGCGGGACGGATTGATGTGCGGTATCTGCAACGGATTTCAGGCTTTGATCAAACTGGGACTGGTCCCCTATGGTAAAATTCTGGATACAGATGCCAGTTTCCCGACATTGACATACAATACCATCGGGCGGCATCAATCGCGTATTGTACGGACGCGCATTGTCTCCAATTTGTCCCCGTGGCTGGCTCTGACCGAAGTCGGAGACATTTATCATGTGCCGATTTCTCATGGGGAGGGCAGATTCCTCGCCGACGATGCACTGATTGCACAGCTTGCCGAAAACGGGCAGATTGCAACCCAGTATGTAGACTTAGAAGGCGCCGCCACAAACGATATTCATTTCAATCCCAACGATTCTGCCTGTGCGATCGAAGGCATTACTTCTCCCGACGGCAGAGTGTTTGGCAAAATGGGGCACAGTGAGCGTATCGGGACCGGACTCTACCGGAATGTTCCCGGAAATTATGACATTCGGATGTTTGAAGCCGCAGTGAAATATTTTCGTTGAATCGCTCCATGCGCCTGCGCGAATGCTCGACAGCAAACAGGAGAAGCCGAAAATGGCTTCTCCTGTTTTTTGATCTCTTGAAAAGTATCCGTCACATTATCTTTCAAAACCAATGTATTTGGTTCCTTTGAATGTTAAACGTCCGGTATCGCCTTCCACAAGCAGTCCATATTCCATTCCGTTCATTGTCAGCTCCAAACGATCCCCGCTTTCCACTTCAAACGTCACATAATACCAAGTGGAGGAGGACATATGCATGGTGCTGTCCCCCGTGCGGTGATGACCGTGCGTGACATTCATGCGTTTGGCAACGACTTTTGCATCTACGGTCAACTGTGGTGCCTTACGGTTCTGTTTTTCCTGCTTCCATGCTCTAACAAAAACAAATCCGAACATAAACAGTACCATACCGAAAGTCAGTACAAAAAATATAGAAAATATCATCGGAAAACCGCCAAAAAAACCTGATCCCATCGTTTTTTCTCCTTTTCAATGCAATTTTGTAAAGGAACTTGCTCCCTTTTCTTCGTTCGTCGCCACGGACATCTGTGGACCATGCGCCTTGCGGGAAAGGTACTTTCCTTTTCTGCAACAAACGCTTACCACCGGACTGTTTTGCAATCCCAGTAAGGCATCCATTTCGTTTGCGGCATTTTCATAAAAATCCCGCTGATGATGTACAAGCACATAACTTGCCTGTTTGATTTCTCCGCTTGCCTGCCGGCAAAAAGCACGGACCGGAGCGGAAAGGGCAAATACCCAAATCGGCGTGCAAATCGTGACATGCTCGTAGGTTGCAAGGTTCTTTGGAATCGGTGCAATCGGCATGTCCCAACGGTGCATGCCGTATCTGCCGCACCACCAAAAACCGGCGGTACCGGCTGTTCGTTCCGTGGAATGGATTTCATAAAGACATGCCCCGGTACGGTTTGCCTCCTCGTAAGCCAGCTTTTTGGTATATCCCATGCGGGAAAAATAGACTACCAACCGTTTGGGATCGGTTCCGACACGCGGATAATCGGACGCGCAGAATGAAAATGCCTCCTGCTGTTGAAAAACCCATGCCATATAACCGGTGATTGCCTGCAAAAAGCCGAAAATAAAGTAGATCGTGGACATAAAATTCAGCGGGAACATATAGAACTGGATACAGATCCATAACATCAATGTAACACCGAAAATTCCGCCAAGCAGAATACCGACTTTTTTTCTTGCCAGAATCAGCCCCGCTGCAAGCAGATTGCTGAGTCCGTTCACAAGCAAAAGTGCGATACCGGAAAATAACAAGTCCTGAAACAAAACATCCGCGAAAGGTAATTTTTGAAAATACGGGAGCATGGCATCCATTCCCCATGTTTTGCCGGTCGGATCGGAAAACATGCCGGTGGCTCCAGCCACAGCGCCGATTCCAATGAACAGCGTCCAGAATAATAATGCCCGTCTGGCTTTGGTATAACGTGATTTTGTCATTGTTTTTCCTCTTGCTTTACAAAGCTCTGCAAGGAACACTTCGGATGATGCAGTTGCCGCATAAGCAATCTTCTTTTTTATTACGGAAAGTATGCGAATTCATGGCACGAATTTCGGATATTTTATTATAGCATGTTTTTTTGTTTTCGTCAATGGTTGATCGCAAGTATTACAAAAGAACAGAATAAAAATCCACCCGCATAGCGGGTGGTATTTCATTTTCGGGCATAGCCC
>ERZ808278.819-NODE-819-length-16394-cov-3.195973_pt1 | contig 16394 bp, 14 predicted proteins | sample MGYA00521239_ERZ808278 | MGnify/ENA primary metagenome ERZ808278 (study PRJEB31516, sample SAMN03275600) | gut metagenome | biome: mammalia-associated habitat; material: feces | host: Papio cynocephalus | place: Kenya | collected 2012-07-17 ... | reverse complement strand
GGAAGATTATGTGCCTGTTTTCGCAATAGTCAATAACTTAGACGGCTTGGATAAAATTGAGAAAGATATGATGTACGAAACGAAAATCGGTAAGCCAAACTATGATCATAAGTTCAATTTTTTAAGCAATGACGGTGGAATGGGAAATCAGTATGGTACGATGAGCGATCGCCTTAAAGCAGAAGCTCAATCAAACGAGGAAACAGAACCGAAAACATCGAATAATGCGATTACAGGTTACAGAATAACGGAGGCAATTGCGGAAATTTGCGAAAAGGGATCTAATTATGGCGTATATTTTAATTTTTCTTGTAGTAGGCTTTTTAAAGGTATTGAAAAAGCGTTTTACGCAACAAATAATAGACTTATTTTCAATAATTCAGGAGAATTATATGGCAATAGCAATGTCGGAGCGTTCCCGCGAAATATCGTAAAATCAATGCTCGCAGCAATTCGAGATAACGAAGGGAAAACCGGTGAAACGATGGCTGTTACGTGCATTAATGAATCAGCTTCCAAAATTCGCCCGATCTTATACAAAGAATAGAATTTAAAGGAGGATCGATATGAATAACGATTTTAAAAACGAAAAAGGTGCCGATAAAGCGCAGAATATTCACGATAAAGCGGTTTCTTATGAAGATATAGGTTTCGGAACGGTTTCGCCCGAGGATAAATATTCGAGCGTTATAAGTATTCCTATCGGAAAAAGCGGCACAGATATAGCGGAAATTTCGCTCAACTGCGGCGGCTCAAAATGCGCTCCGATAAACAGCGGATATATCATAATAGGGAGACCGGCTTGCGGCAAAACCGCGCTTTTTCACGGTTTGATATTAAACGGTTGCATGAAGTATTCCCCTAACGATTTGCAGTTCTGGCTTCTTGATTTTAAATGCGGCGGAGCTTCAAGTAATTACGAACACGCAAATATCCCGCATATAAAGCTTTTGTCTAAAAATAACGATATAGGAGACGCACTTTGTCTGCTTACTAACTTAACGGCGGAAATAAAAAGAAGAGGAGATTTATTAAACAGCGTCGGACAAGCGTTCAGAGGTACAAATTTCTCCGATTTGAGCGAATATAATAAATGCGTTGACGAACATCTCGAACTTGGAGAACATATGAGCAGAATAATCGTTATGATAGATGAAGCGCAGGATATGTTCAACGATAAAAGTGTTGACGGCGATGTCTGTAAAATAGCTGATCTTATTAGCGAAATCGCAATTAAAGGCAGATATGTCGGCATTCATATGATTATGTTCGCTCAGAATTTATGTTTCGGTCAGTCTCATTTGTTAGTAAAGAGCTTTGTCAATCATATTAAAGGAAAGGCGTCGTTTTCGGTTGACGCGATATGTATACGAGAAAGCGGTTTCGGCGAAAGATTTTGGGAATTGAAAAACGAAATTTCGGATCTCCGTCAAGGTGAAGCGTATTTAACAAACGACGACGTAAATATCGTAAAGTGCGTAGCGGCATATTGTCCGCAGAGAGATTTGGAAAAGTATTTTGCCGAAATCAGGAACAAATACAGCGATTTTAAGTGCGAAACAAAAATAATCGATAAGAAAAACCCGCTTTAAACTTTAGAACTCATAAAAAACAACAAGGAGGATTAAAAATATGGGTGAATTATATCTTAATATAGAGCAAATAAAAATTTTAGGTAGACCGGAAGCGTTGACCCAGATCATTATGGACATCGATAGAAGAATGCAGGATATGGCTAACGCTACGGAAGATATTAAGGCGATAATGCATAAGTACAACGGAGGCACTATGGGGCTTCAGTACGAAAGAGCGTGTACCGCCGTGACGGAATTAAGCACTCAGGTTTTTGAAGCTTCCGAAACATTGAACGACGTTCAACGTCAGGTAATAGTCTTTGAGCAAAGAGTTCACGACTATGAGGAGGACGGTCAAAATGCTCCCGCTCCGAGCAGGCATAACGTGAGAAGAGTACAAGTTGAAGTAAACACCGCGCTTGTACAACTCAATACTCAGGATATGAGCTTTGTCAGCGGAGCTTTATATAATTATCTGACCAATATGAGTGAAGAATGTAGAAAATTATGTATGAATCGCGATTCCATAGGCGAGATATGGCAGGATCCTCAATTTAAACGTTTCAGCGAATATATCGATGAGATATGTCTCGTTATAAGTAGGGGTTGCAGAGAATTGAATTCTTACAGAAATCATCTGAATGTACAAATAAGAAATCTGGAGTCGAACTAAATAATTATGTTTAATATTGTTACAATTTTAAGACATCCCGGGGATATTGGCGGCAACAACGTGAGATACGATAAACAAACCGCATTAGGTCTTGTGAGGGATATGGAGTCTTTTGCAAACGAAATCGACAGAATAGCCCGCGATTTATGCGGAAAAAACTTAGATTCCGACTGGAAGGACAGTAAACACCGAGAATTTTGCAGTAATCTCAGTGATGTAATCAAGGATATAGGCAACGGATCAAAAACATTGCGCGATTACGGAGAGCATTTGGACCGTAAAATAAAAGAGTTGGAGTAATTTACTATGGGCGGATTGGATATGAATGTAGACACGGAAACTCTCTACGAACTGCAAAATGATTTGAAGTTATGTCGGAATGCGATGGATAGCGCAACGGGCTATATAAGCCGTGAGGTTTCCTATGCGGGAAATACCCTCGAGGGCAGGCAGTATTCTTTATCCGTTGAAGAGACGAATGCGGCTTGTGCGATAATCAGTGCGTCGGAAGATAATTTGTCGGCACTTGAAAAGTATCTGGACAAATTACAGGAAGCAGTCGAAGAATATTTGAAATGTGTTTACGGAGGTTAAGGAAAAATGAATTGTGATATTTCGTCTGTCAGAGGAGCTGTTTCTCGGTTGGAAACAACGGCTTCCATTATGAAAAATGCCTTGACCGATTGGCGCGATTCGGTCGGAAGTTCGTATAGCGGGCTTGCGAACGAATACGCGGGATGCGTAGGCAAAATGCAGGACGCCTTGGCGAAAATGGGGCAGCAATGCAGTATACTTTCAGGGGTCGATACAGAGGGCATTGTTTCGGCGGCAGGTGCTACGTGCAGTGCGATAGACGGGGTGTGAGATATGCCGATAGCGAGAGTGAGTATAGCGTGCGTTGAGAAATTTCAGAACGCAATGCAGAATGCGCTAGACAGTTTGAGAACTGCAATGAATTCTGCGAACAGCGTAGTTAATCAAATCGACAGCCAAGCAAATGTTGAAATAAGCAGGTTAAACAGCTGCTTAAGCGACTGTAACTCGGCTATGAGTGACGCGAATGATAAGCTCAGCGATCTTAGAAGCACGCTTCAGGATTTAAATGCAGAATTGTCGGTTACGCCTGAAACGATAACAGAAGAAGTGCCTGATGGGTACGATGAGGACGGCAATATCACATACACGACGATAGAGGTGCCGAATCCCGCTTATTACAGTTTGCTTAGCGAGATCAGCGCGGTTGAATCACAAATTTCGACGCTGGATTCCCTTATTAGTGATTTACAGTCGAAAATTGATAGCATAAATAATGCGATATCGACAATACAACAGGCGATAAGCGTTATGAACGAATGTCGCAACGAGATTAGCGAGTGCGGCGGTGATGTTATGGATAAATCCGAGTCGGCAGATATTCAACTAAACAGAGCCAAAGCGGCTATTCAGAAATATCTCGATGTAACAGTACATATTTCTCCTGTGCCAAGCCACACGTCGATAGGCTGGAGCACTTATTCTTCGGGGTTCGATATAATGACTTCCGCGCGAGCCGATATAGTTCATCCCGCAAGAACATATGACGATCGTTTTACGGAAAGAACTACGTTTTACGGAATAGCGGGTAAGCATTACGCCGAATCGCAGTATTCTTTGCTTTCGGAGCAAGGCACAGCAAAGCCTGATTATCGTGGCACGTGCGGATTGGTTTCTTCTGCCAATATTTTAAGGCAATTAGGCGTTTGTAAGGCAACCGAAGATGATCTGTTGAATAGAGCGTTGGAGCTTAAAGCTTGCAGAGAACCGAGCAAACACAAAACCGGCGGCGGAACAAATAACAATGACATAGTGAAAATTATGAAATCGTATAATTTGCAGGCTACCAAGGTTCAGGATTTGTCTATAAAGAATATAACGGACTGTCTCAATAAGGGCGGTGCAATGATGATGAGCGTCCGCTCAAAGTATTTGCGAGACGGCGCAAGTATTCCCGATCGGGTTTCATTCAAGAAAAACACCGACCATTTTGTGACAGTTACGGGCGTGAAAAAGGATAATATCAGCGGAGCTGTTCTCGGCGTATTCGTTCAGGATAGCGGTGGGCATAATTCGGAGAGCAATATCTTTATTTCAACCGCCGATTTTGACAAAATGAGAAAAATATCTAACGATTTTACAGGAATCGCAGTATTTAAAAAGGAGGAATTATGAATATAAAAAAGATTACCGATAATCTTCAGGACGAGCTTTATGATGATGAAAACTTGTCTTTACCGTTTATTATATCGCATAATGGCAAGGATATGATTGCTTATCTGGTTTTCTCCTGTTCAGATTCGGACGAGCTTTTGGAAATAACCGAAATCGAAAGACTTTTAATCGTCGATTGCGGGACAAACGCAGTGATTTCCGACGGCAAGTTGCCCGATTTTACTTATCCGATAAAGATAAGTTTTGGCAATTCATATTCGATCGACGAGCTTGATTCGCTTTATAAGGAGTATTACAAGGCTATAGAAGGCTTTATCGCAAAAAAAGCGTCCGAATATGAATATTGCAGGATTGCAGATAAAGTAATTTCAGCAGATTTAAGAAATTTGTTTAAACGTTTGGGGGCGAAATATTTGTAAAGTTATGATAAACGTTGATGAAAAAATTTCTCAGATTGCAAGCTACATGAGGGCAAATACCGAAGGTTTGAGACGTGACGTGTACTGTTCGCTCGGCGAGCTGAATATAAAAAGACAATCGATTGAAGAGCAGTACGACGCGTTGAAAGCTAAAGCCATCGAGGACAGCAATAAGGAAAAAGAGAATTTGCAGAATTTACATCGGCAAGCGACAAATCTTGTTGAAGGAATCCGCAGAAAACTTTTCAAAAAACAGCAGGATAACGTCACAAGCTTTTATGACGATTCGTCAGACGATCCGAAATACGTTCTTAGTAATCTTGAACGCGAAATCAAAAAGTTTGAAAAGTCAAGCTTGCCTTACGGACTAAGACAGTTTCTGGACAGTGTTTCGCTTATGTTTAATTCTAATTACGGACAAGCCGAAGTTGAAAAAATCGTAAGCTTATATAATTCTATTGAACATATTCTTGAAAGTAATGAGTTGGACAGGAAGCTTGGCACCGATTTATCCTCGTTGGAAAGGCAGAAAATGCAGGAAATATACTCCATCGATAACAAAAAAAATCAAATCGTGAACGAAGCGGTGCGTTGGTATATTTATGACTTGAAAAAACTTATTTTTAATGTCTGAAGAGGGCGGATAAATGCATATGAAACAATTTTTAACTAAATTATTATTTAAGGGAAAAAACAAAAATAAAAACGGAGATAAAACAATGGATAACAATAATTTTCAGCAAGGTAATGTTCATGGCGGTAACATGCGCGAAACTAACGAAAACTCAAACAATCAGCATAACCAAGGGTTTGACAGGGGATATCAAACGAATAATCAAAACCGTAACGGTAACGGTTTTACTCAAATGAATAATCAAAACCGTAACGGCAACGGTTTTACTCATATGAATAATCAGGGGGCTAACGGCAACGGGGTTAATCAAATGCGCAACCAAGGGTTAAACAACAACGGCGTTAATCAAATGCACGATCAAGGTGCTAATATCTATAAAGCGGAATTACCGGAGATTTATAGTATATATAAACAATCTTATCAAAAATTAGAATCGGCAATAAAACAAAAATTCACAAAAGAAAAAGAATGCTACGAAACAAAAATCAGAAATCTGGAAAATGAATTGGCAGAAAAAAAATCACAGCTTAAAGATTATGAGATCACTATAGAAAGTTTTGAGCGTGAAGCCGAGAGAAATCAAGGAAAAGTTCAAATTCGGAATGTGATGGATAAGATTTTGATGCCATTGACAGATATTATTAATAATATTGAGGATAACGATAATTTGGACGAGTTAAAAAGAAGATCAAAAATATATGTAGATCGATTGTTTGAAGTTTTTAATGAGGTTGGTATAACACTACGTATGGATAAACGGGGGGATTTGATAGATGATAGCGATTCGTGTATAGATATTCACTCCGTTCCGACAGCAGATCAGCGAGAAAATGGCAGGATAGTTCGTGTCGATAAAATAGGGTGTAGTATAAGAAATGAGAGGCAACAAATACCGGAAATAGTGTTAATGTATCTTTTTGATCCTAAGAAGAATCCCTTATCTGAAAAAACAAGTGAAAATGCTATAGCTGAAAATACGGAGAGCGTTGAACCTGCATTAATCGATGAAAATGAGTGCGAAAAAACAATAAATGAAAATGGGCAGTTTGAGCCTCGGAAAAAATGTGGGGAAGAAAAACGTTTAAAGGCGCAGAAGAGTGGAGAAGAAAACAAAATAATGTTTCTCAATGATGTTAAATTGTTAAATGAAGAAAAAGAGGGGTTTACAATATTTGATGCATATAAAAAAATTTCAACGGGAGAAGATGGTCAACTTTCGATACCGTTAGCATATCGTACTCAGGAAATGTATGTTTTTTCTTCGGACAACAAAATAACAGATACCCCTCAAAAATACAAATCTGAAAAATTATCTTATAGAATTTATATTGATGATGGCAAACCTTGGTTAAGATTGAAAGCTTTTGAAGCAGAAAAAAACTGCAGCATTAATGAGGTGGAAATAATACCTATAGAGTTTGAAAACAAGTAAAATTGCAAAAATGCAATTTGTATTTTCGTTAAAAGTCATAATTAAAAATAATAACACAAAAGAGAGGATTAAACAAATGGAATTAGGAATAGATTTCGGAACATGCTTTTCATCAATAGCAATTATGAATGGAACAAGACCGATGACAAATCTTTTTGATGATGATAGAGGGGCGGGAATACCGACACTTTTTATGTATTCCAGAAAATATCAACAAGAAGTGTATGGATTTGAATGTACAAAGAGCGATGCTATACAAAACAGTGAAGATGTAGTCAGGTATATGAAAAAAATGGTGCGCGAAAATCCGAACAATCTTGATAAAATTGTAATGTCAGGAGGAAAAAAATATACTATTAGAGATATTTTAAAAAGATATTTGAACTATCTGATCGCTCAGGCAAAGGTCGCTGCGAGTGAGATTGACGATATTAAAAATCCGAACATTGAAAGCGTGACAATAACAGTACCGGTTGGAATTTCTAGTGGTCAGATGCCGACTACAGATTATAGGAGTTTATTACAAAATGAAATAATTGAAATAACGGGTTTGAGTAAATACAATGTTCATATATTGGAAGAGCCATCGGCGGCGGCTATGTCATATCTATATAAAAGATGTGTTATTCAAAGATATGATAAAAAACAAACCATATTGGTTTTCGATTTGGGTGGAGGGACATTGGATGTGTCGATTGTTGAGTATGATTCTGCAACTGGTACTTACGGTGTAAAAGCCAAGGAAGGCGATTTAAATTTAGGTGGGAACGATTGGGATAATGCTTTAGTTGATGCAGCTTTGAGAAAGCTCGGAATAAGGGAGTTTTCTTCAGCAGTTGAAAGAATAGATTTTCAGCTCAGAATTAACGCTCTGAAGCATTCTTTGACAGATTCCGATTGTGCGACTATGCCTATCACATACAATGGAGATGTAAAACCTTTATTATTTACCAGGAAGGAATTTGAGGAAATAACGAAAGGATTACTGGATAGGGCTATATCGCTCACGAAAAAGGCAATAAATTCGTATAGTTCGCGCGGAGTATCGGCGTTAGATAAAATAGTGCTTGTTGGCGGAGGCAGCAATATGCCGCAAGTATATAACAGAATGATGTCGGAATTTCCTCAATTGGGAGAGTCCGGAATTGTTGTTTACGAACCTTCTAAAGCCATAGCAAAGGGTGCTGCTATTTATTCTAAATTAAAACCGACACCAGACCCAACCCCAGGTGGTTTTGATGATATAGCGACATGTACATATGGGTTTAACTGTACGAGAAGTAGAGATGGTAAACGTATGATTTATAATTTACTATTTAAGGGAACACATTTTGGATCTGATGGAAAAATTATAGTAAAAGAAACTGATTCCTTTTGCGCTGTTAAAGATTCGCAAACCGAAGTAAATTGGACTGTATATGAATCGAATGCTGAAAAAGGATTCGGAGAAGATGCTAATTGGATGGATTATGGTTCGAATGAACATAAAAATGGAATGGAAGTTATAATAAAAATTCCGCCTGAATACATTGGTAAAGCTCGATTGTACAAGCATTGGGTTACTTTTTGTCTTGACAAGAACGGTATTTTGGAAATTATTATCACCGATAAAGATGGAAGGCAAATTGGATACGATAAAAAACAAGTATAAACAGTATAAATAAACGTTCTTGCTGCGCCGAACAAAATGATTGTCGTCATTTTGTTCGGCGCGGTTGATTTTTATGGGAAAAACGAGGATAAACGTTGACTATGTGTTGACTATATCGCCTGGTTTATGGTAAAATACGTTCACAATGCTACTAATCGTTGAGAGGAAAATCATCGATTTACAACAGGTGATAAAAAATGGATGCAACAGGTAAATATTATATCGGGCTTGATATCGGCGGGACTAAATGCGCGCAGACTATAGGGAAAATTTCCGCGGACGACGAGATCGAGATTCTGAAAAGGGTCGAATTTCCCACTGCGGGGCAAAAACCCGAGGTTATTCTCGATAAGTTTTCGGGATTTATCGAAAATACGTTAAAAGACTATAAAATCAGCGGTATCGGCATAAGTTGCGGCGGTCCTCTGGACAGTAAGAGGGGTGTTATAATGTCGCCGCCCAGCCTTCCGCTTTGGGATAATATAAAGGTTGTTGAGTATTTTGAAGATAAATTCGGCATAAAAACCAACCTTCAGAACGACGCGAACGCCTGCGCCGTTGCCGAGTGGAAATTCGGCGCGGGAAAGGGTGCGAAAAATATGGTTTTCCTGACTTTCGGCACGGGTTTCGGCGCGGGGCTGATTCTCGGCGGCAGGCTTTACGGCGGAACGACCGACAATGCGGGCGAGATCGGGCATATAAGGCTTACCGATCGCGGTCCCGAAGGGTACAGGAAAAAAGGGTCGTGCGAGGGCTATTGCAGCGGTAGCGGAATGGCGAGGCTTGCCCTGATTATGGGTAAAAAGAGCAGTTTAAAGACTCAATATAACGATTTTATCGATAAAATCGGCGGTGAGAAAAATATTTCCGCTAAAAATATGGCGGAATATGCCCGCGTCGGCAACGAATTTTGCAAAGCCGTTTACAAAAAGAGCGGCGAAATGCTCGGGAGGTCGATTGCGATCCTCGTCGATCTTTTAAACCCGCAAAAAATCGTTATCGGCGGAATTTTTATGCGTGCGAACGACCTTTTGCTCCCCCACGCAAATAGGGTTATGAAAAAGGAATGCCTCTCATTCAGTTTAAACGACGTTGAAATCGTTCCTGCGGGGCTCGGCGAAAATATAGGAGATTACGCGGCGTTGTCTATCGCAAAAGGAGAGTTTTAATCATGAAAGATACTACAAGAAATATTTACGAGGAGCTTTTCGTTCGTTATCCCGTTTTGGAAACGTGCAAAAACGACATTCTCGGCGCGTTTGAAATTCTTTTCGAGGCTTATAAAAACGGCAAAAAACTGCTTGTTTGCGGAAACGGCGGAAGCGCAGCGGACAGCGAACATATCGTCGGCGAGCTTTTGAAGAGGTTTAAAAAACCGAGGAAAATTAACCCCGAAATTTATGAAAAACTTGGGGCGTTCGGTGAGGACGGTGCAAAACTTCAAGAAACCCTCGAAGGCTCTCTGAGGGCGATTTCGCTTACTTCGCATATCGCTTTTTCAACGGCTTTTGCGAACGACCGCGAGCCGCAGGTTGCTTTTGCCCAGCAGCTTTACGGGCTTGCGGACGAGGGCGACGTCGCTTTGACGATTTCCACCTCGGGCAATTCAATGAACTGCGTTTATTGTGTCGAAGTTGCCAAAGCAATGGGGTTAAAAACGATATCTTTCACGGGCAAAAACGAAAGCAAGCTTTCTTCTTTATGCAACGTGACCGTGCGCGTGCCCGAAACGGAAACCTTTAAAATTCAGGAATTGCACCTGCCAGTGTATCACTGTCTTTGCGCGATGCTTGAAGAGGAGTTTTTCTAAAAGTCTGCCTATAAGTCGATTAAACGCACTTTTTTAACTGCATTAAGCAAAATAAAAACCGCGGAAACGCGGTTTTTTTGTTGGTGCAAATTTTGTTTTTCGGCTTAGCTTCCGAATTTAGTTTCTGAACTCCGAACGGTATTTTGACGGAGTCATTCCGAATGCTTTTTTAAATATATGATTGAAATGCGAAAGCGACGAAAAGCCTATGTCGCTCGAAATTTCAAGCGTTGTAAGCCCCGTGAAGCGAAGCTGTTCCTTTGCGTGGGTAAGCTTTAAGCCTAACATATATTCGTTAAGCGTTCTGCCCGTATGCTTTTTGAAAAGAAAGCAAAGCCTTGAATAGCTGTAAGGCGTAAGCTTAACGATTTCATCTGTCGAAAGCTGGTAAGCGTTCGGCTTGTTTAGTTCGTTAAGCAGATTTTTGAACCATTGCGGATATGCTTCCGTATACGAATAACGCTGCTCGAAAAACACCTGTAAAAGCGAATCGAAAATAAGTTTGGTTTGAAAAACGTGGCTTAAAACGTCGTTCCCCTGAACGGTTTGCAGCGAAAGCATTTTATAAATGCCGCTCTGGAGCCTGTTTTCGGGAATTTTGAAAGAAAGCGGCGACGGGTCGCTCAAAAGCTCCTCGTATAATCCTTCTTTATATGCCGATAAATATTTGTGTAAGAACTCGCTTTTTATCAGGAAGTTGATTTGCTGATAATCGGAATCGGGATTTTTGAAGCAGTGAACGTCCTGCGGGCGGACAAGAAAAGCGTCGCCTCTTGAAAGATTGAAAAGCTCGCCGTTTATTGCGTGCGTTATCTTTCCGCTTCCGATAACGAAAAGCTCCCAGTGGTTGTGATTATGCAGGGCGTTGAAATCGGAATTTGTCCAGGTGAACGTTATATCGCAGTCTCCCCAAGGAGACGAACGCAGGAAATCCGCTGTGTTGACTTCGTTATTTTTTGGTACGGCAATGTCCGTAAAAATCGGTTTTTCAAAAGAATCCATAAACGGATTATAGCAGACGGGAGCCGATGTGTCAATTAAAAATCACAATCGAATTTTGAAAAAACAGCCAAAAAATGCGAAAATACAAGGCTAAATCGCCGTTAAAATTAAAAACGGGCAAAAAAAGACAGTAGAAAATCGCTACTTAACGATTAAATAAAACAAGAAACGAAATAAAGGGGGTGCTATAATAATCGCAGTCGGGAGAACCCGAGACCGCAATTCGCGCCGCGAAGTAGCCGAGAAAAGGTTATTCTGGCACGAAAACCAAAAACAGAAGTATAAAGGACAAACAGGAGGAAACAAAGATGAAAATCACAAAAATTCTGCTTATCGCGATCATGGTTATAATAACCGCGTTTGCTGCGATAAGCTGCGGCAGCGGAGACAATAATTCCGCGTCGGACAGTACGTCCGTTTCCGCGAGCGATAAAGCTCCGGAAACATCCGATAAGGACAGCGCAGGCGAAAGCGAAACGCCTGCCGAAAGTAAATCGGAAAGCCAATCCGAGAGCAAAGAGCCCGAAAAACCGCGTGAACTCGGCGTTATGTTCGGCGACGAAACTGCCGAAGGCGGGCTTTTCACCGTCGATTACAGAAACGCGCTTGCGGGCTTTACTTTTTATGATAAAGCTCAGCAGGACGAAGAGCCGATTACGGACAATACCGTCGCGATAACGGTTGACGGCGAAGCTTTAGCCGAAGAAAATTACGATTATTCGCTCGGCATTTTAGAGCTTACCGAAGAGTATATCAAATCTCTCGAGCTCGGCAAAGTTTACAAAATCAAAGCCGCGTTCGCAAAGGATTCGATTGAATTTACCGTTAAATTTACCGACGACGGCACACCCGCGCTCAAATATCTTGCGGACGACGTTTTCAAAAACGTATATCTCGTCGGAAGCGAAATAGAGCTTCCCGTCGCGAGCAAATCGCCCTCGTCCATTCAGAATATTTCCGCAACGTACACCCTTAAAACGGCGGACGGAACGGAGGTTTCGTACGAAAACAACAAGTTTGTAGCCACGGAAGGTAAATACGTTTACACCGCGACGTTTATGAAAAACGGCGAGATCAGCTCGGAAAAAGCAAACGAGTTCGTCGTTATCGACCTTGCAACAGCGAATCTTTCGGCAAAGGACGTAACCGTTGTTTTCGGCGGGATATACGACGAAACCGAAGGCGCGTCGAAGTATGTCGGAACGAACGGACTTACCGAAATCGAGATTCCCGACAGCTATAAATATGTAAGAATAAGCTATAAAGGCGAAGGCGCGATCGTTTGCGGAGACGACGAAATAACTCTTTCCGCCGAAGATTATGCCGTTGCAAGACTTTCGCTTTCCGAGCTTAACGGAATGAAAATCGTTTCGGAAAACGGACTTTATATTAAGAATATGACGGTGTCCGAGGTTTCGGCGTTCAATAAAGATGACGTCTCGACCCTCGATTTCACCGACAAGGAATTTTTCCCGCTCTGGGGGTATAACGAATCGTACGGCACACCCGTTTATAACGACGAGCTCGGCGGAATCTCCTTCACGGGAACGGGCAACAGCTGGCCCTACACTTTGCAGAAAGGTATAATCAAAACGGCTTACGACAACGGATATAAATATCTCGTTATCACTTACAGCGGCAAAGGCACCACGCGCGTTTACAACAACACGACGGGCGATTGGGGCGGTTTCTCGAGAGACCTTGCCGAAGCCGAAACGAGAAGAATAGCTTATAACCTTGACGAAGCGGTTAAAAAGATCGAAATAGACGAGACCGCGGGCTTCTCGATAATAACGGATAAAGCCGCACTCGTTCTCACGGAACTCCGTTTCTTTGAAACCGACGTGGTTATCGAGGAGGAGGGCATTTACAACGAGGCTAACCTTGTCGCTGAGGAGCTTGTAGATAAATGGTCGCATAACGCAGGCGGGAGCGACGCAGTGACCTACAATTCGGAAGAAAGCGCGATGTCTTTCCCCGCAAACGGCAACTACGACACATTCAATTTCGAGCACGAGGCTTTGAGAAAGGCTCAGAAGAAGGGTTACACCGCGGTTAAATTTCTCGTTAAAGGAAGCGCAGGCGAGGTAAGCTTGTTTGTTGAAACAAACTGGGGCAGAGACGTTAAGTTTGCCGTAAACACAAGCGGCGAATACGTTGAGGGTATACTTTATTTCGGAGATCTTATTTTCAACGAAAAATCGGGTATTGCAATTTTATCTTCCAATGCGAAAGGCGAGGACCCCGTTCTTATAAAGGAAATGAGATTTACTCACGACGTACCCCCGACGGAGCCCGATTACACTGAAATGAATCTTGCTTCCGAGGAGCTTCTCGAAAAATGGTATTATAATGTAGAATATAGCCAGGCAAACGGTATTCAGCCGAGCTACGACGAAGCCGAAGGCGCGATGATTTTCCCCGCCAACGGAAACCACGACACTTACACGCTTTCTCACGCAATAGTTAAAGCCGCAAAAGCTAAAGGCTACAATGCGGTCAAGTTCACGGTTAAGGGCGCAAACGCTTCGCTCCGCGTATTCATAGACGGCTCGTGGAACTCGGACGCTATTTACAACATCGATTCCGAAAGCGAATACACGACTTACACGATGCATTTTGCTCACCTCGAACTTACCGAAAATTCGGGAATAACCTTCCTTGTTTCGGACGATCCTAAAACAGTCGAAAACCCGAGAGCGTTATATGTAAAAGAGCTTGTATTCGTCAAAATAGAGGTAAGCGATGAAATTACGAATATGATACTTGGCGGAAACCTTGCCTCAAAGGAATTTTTGAATTATTGGGTCGGCGACGACAGAGGCGGTACTGTTTCCTATGACGACGAAGCAGGTGCTTTGAAAATCGACTTTACAACGAAAGGCGGCGTTAGATTTAATTTTGAGAATATATTTACTTACGCGAAGTTTTTCGGAAAGACAAAAATGGTATGGACGACGGATAAAACGACTACAAACTGCATAAACGGCAGAATGAGAATTTACAAAACCGTTGATGATTTTACGGCATGTTCGGGCTCGTTGACTTCGATAAATACGAAAAACAAAGTCGAACTCGATATAGGCGTCGCGACAAGCGGTTCGCTTTTTGCAATAGATAATATCAAAGCCACCGCTTGTAACCTTATATTTACAGAAATTAAATTTGCTTAAAATATAGCGAGCAGAGACCTGAATCCGAAAAGATTTAGGTTTCTGTCCGTTAAAAAACAAAAAAAGGAGTACAAAATGAAGAAAAAAATCGCGGCGTTATTATGCGCCTGTCTCGCTTTGACCTCGGCTGTCTCGTGCGGCGGCGGAAATTCGGGAGACAACAGTCAGAACGGTTCTTCCGTACCTGCGGAAAGTCAGATTATCGACAAGAACAAAATACAGATTTACATCAACGTTTACGGCGGCGGAACGGGTACGAGCTGGATAACCGAGGAAGCCAACAAGTATAACGAAACTCTCGAGGACTACCAGATTTATATTCAGGACGAAAAGAGAGAAGCGAGTTATATTATCGATGAGGTGAATGCCGCTTCGGGCGTCGCTTCGGCGTATTTCACCGTCGATATAGCATTCCAGGAGCTTATAAACACCGACAAACTCGTCGATTTAACGCCGATTTTAAATACCACTTTGGACGGCGAAACCGAGAAAATCGGCGACAAGCTTACTAATAAGGAAAGCTGGCTTAAGCTTGCTTCCAAAAACGGCAGCGGCTGCTATCTTTTGCCTTACTGCGATTCTATCGGCGGACTCGTTTTCGATTACGGCGATTTCGTCGAAAAAGGCTGGCTTAACTATGCCGACGGTAACGATTCTTCTGTAACCGCCGCGCTCGAAGCTCAAGGCATTGTTTACGAAAACAACGGCGGCAAGCTCGTTTATAAAAGCGGCGGCTCGGTCAATTATTCTTCGGGCGACAGAATTTTAACCGCTGGTAAGGACGGGAAATACGGCACTTACGACGACGGTCAGCCGCAGACGATCGCCGAATGGGATCAGATGCTCGGAAAAATCAAATCCACGGCTAACTGCTATCCTTTCATCTGGCCGAGCAAATTTGAAAATTACACGGGTATGGTTCAGAACGCCGTATTCGCTCAGCTCGCGGGCGTTGAGGGTGCGGAAAATTATTTCGCGTTCGATTCCAAAGGTGCAGAAGTAGAAATGCACGACGGAACCAAAAAAGTAATCACCGTCGAAAACGGCTATGAGTACTTCGGAATGAAAGAAATTTACGACACGATTTCTTTTATGGAGACTTATTTCGGTTCGGATAACGCAAACCCTGCCGTTAAGGAAAACACGAACCACACCGACGTTCAGAAGAGATATCTTTTTGCGCCCGTATCGAACGGCAAAATCGCCGAATCGGCAATGATCTGCGAAGGTATCTGGTGGGAAAACGAAGCTAAAAAAGGTATTTTCCCGCAGGTTGAAAAGCAGGACGCCGACAGAGGTTTCGGTAAGCGCGATTACAGATTTATGCTTCTTCCCTATATGGAAGGGCAAAAGGGTATCGACGGTAACGGCAAGGGCTCCGTTCTTGCGGGACAGGATACCGGTTCGTTCTTTATCGTTAAGGAAAAAGACACGAAAAAGACCGAAATTCTTCTCGATTTCTTAGCTCGCACGTTAAGCGATGATTGCCTTGAAAAATTTACTTCGGAAACGGGCATAATCAGAGCTTACGACTACGAGATTTCCGCGGAGAACTTCGCGAAAATGACGCCGTTTGCAAAAACCGTATGGAACATTTACAGAGATACCGAAAATATAGCTATCGTTCGTCCTTTCCAGGACAGAGTTAAAGAGCCTATCGTATATGCTACCACCGCAGGACTCGAGGGAGTAGTTTTCCCGTATAACGATGCGGGCAAGATAATGGGTTCCGACAAGGTTGCGGTAAGCTGGCTTTATGCGGGCAGAACCACCGATCAGATATTCAAAATGGTCAGCGGAGCGTTCGATTCTTCTTCT
>ERZ808278.818-NODE-818-length-16405-cov-3.381651_pt1 | contig 16405 bp, 15 predicted proteins | sample MGYA00521239_ERZ808278 | MGnify/ENA primary metagenome ERZ808278 (study PRJEB31516, sample SAMN03275600) | gut metagenome | biome: mammalia-associated habitat; material: feces | host: Papio cynocephalus | place: Kenya | collected 2012-07-17 ... | reverse complement strand
TCGCTCGGCATATTTTTTCGCCGAAAACTCGGCGATTGCCATAAAAAAGGCTCGTTAGTCGACTTATAGAGCCACTTTTATCGTTTTATATAAAATGCGGGCGTGCGGCTTTGCCGCGCGCCCGCATTTTATGTTTAAACGTAAAAAGTGCCCCTATAAGTCGATTAACGCACATTTTTCGGGGTAATCGGTCAAATTTTTCTGTTAAAATCACGGCGTGGAAACCTTAAACTTGTCTGCAAAAGACAAAGGCGGAGCCAAAAAAATATTCAAAACCTGTAAAATCGCTTGTTTTTACCGCTATATAATGTTATAATACTATTAATGCTTATAATAACAATTACGGTTTTGTCGCACATCGGGAATTAAGACGTAAACAAAGACGGAAATAAAGACGAAAACAAAGATGTGAACATAGGTTAAGGCAAAACCGAAAAGGAGACGACATAATGAAAGTACCGTTTTCTCCCCCGGATATATCCGAGCTTGAAATACAGGAGGTTGCCGAGGCGTTAAGGTCGGGTTGGATAACCACGGGACCTCGCACGAAGCAGCTTGAAAAAGAAATAGCGGAGTGGGTAGGCACGAAAAAGTGCGTGTGCCTCAATTCGCAGACGGCTTGCGCCGAAATGGCACTCAGAGTTCTCGGGATAGGCGAGGGCGACGAGGTTATCGTGCCCGCTTATACATACACGGCTTCGGCTTCGGTCGTCTGCCACGTCGGAGCGACGCTTAAGCTCATTGATTCGCAGGTTGATAGCTTAGAGATGGATTACGACGCGCTCGAAAGGGCGATAACCGACAAAACCAAGGTTATTATTCCCGTAGATCTCGGCGGCGTGCCTTGCGATTACGACCGTATTTTCGGGATAGTCGAACGCAAAAAGAGCCTTTTCAAGCCCTCGAACGACATTCAGCGGGCTATCGGAAGAATAGCGATCTGCGCGGATACCGCGCACGCTTTCGGCGCGGAATATCACGGCAAAATGATAGGTTCCGTGGCAGATTTTTCGTCGTTCAGCTTCCATGCCGTAAAGAATTTCACGACGGCGGAGGGCGGCGCGCTCACCTGGCGCACGATCGACGGGATCGACGACGAGGAAATTTATCATAAAGTGCAGCTTCTTTCTCTTCACGGGCAGTCCAAGGACGCGCTCGCGAAAACCAAGCTCGGCGCGTGGGAATACGACATCGTCGGCACCTGGTATAAATGCAATATGACGGACGTCGTTGCCGCGATAGGTTTGAAGCAGTTCGAGCGTTATCCCGGAATGCTCCGTCGCCGCGAGGAACTTATCGGGCGTTACGATGAGGCTTTGAAGCCGCTCGGCGTTAAAACTTTGCCGCATTACGGAAAGAATTACGGAAAAAATTACCGCTCGTCGGGTCATTTGTATATCACGGAAATTCCGAATATAACCTACGAGCAGCGCGGCGAAATCATAAACAAAATGGCGGAGAGGGAGATTGCGTGCAACGTGCATTACAAGCCCCTTCCGATGCACACGGCATATAAAAATCTCGGGTTCGACATAAAGGATTATCCCAACGCTTACAATCATTTCGCGCACGAGATAACCCTGCCGCTTCACACCTGCCTTACGGACGAACAGGCGAAATACGTTATAGATAATTTTACCGGGATTTTACGGGAATACCTTTGATCGGGAGTAGCTTTGATGCTTATAAAAAAATGGGAGAAGCTTCCCGCCGAAATGCAGACGGACGCGGTGCGCCCGTACTATGAAAAACTCAGAAAAAAGCAGTTTTCGCTTTTTAACAAGCGGCTTTTCGACATAATCGTTTCGGCAGTGATGCTTCTTTTGCTTGTTCCGCTGTTTCTTGTCCTCGCCGTCGCGATAAAAATCGACAGCAAAGGCACGGTTTTTTACCGTCAGGAAAGGGTTACGCAGTACGGAAAGCATTTCAGAATTTTCAAATTCCGCTCGATGACGCAAAACGCCGACAAGGGCTCGCTCGTGACCGTCGATAACGATTCGAGAGTTACGAGGGTGGGGAAGTTTATCAGAAAATTTCGCCTGGACGAGCTCTGTCAGCTTATCGACGTTTTCAGGGGAACGATGACTTTCGTGGGCACCCGCCCCGAAGTTCCGAAATACGTCGAAAAATATACCGACGAAATGAAAGCTACTTTGCTTCTCCCTGCGGGGGTAACGAGTATTGCGAGCATAAGATACAAGGACGAAGCCCGTCTTTTAAACGGCGCGGAGGACACGGACAAGGTATACGTTGAAACGATACTCCCCGAAAAGATGAAGTACAATCTCGGGGAAATAAGTAATTATGGTTTTTTCAAAGATATAAAAACGATGTTTCAGACCGTTTTCGCAGTATTCGGCGGCGATAAAGCCGAAGTGAAAAAAGAGACCGCAGAAGCGAAACAAAACGGTATGAAGATAAACGAAAAGCCGGAAGAAGAGACGGTAAAAGGCGAAGAAAACGCCGAAACCGAAAAAAATATAAATAACAACGAAGCGTAAAAAAGCGAATGAAACAGTTTTCTGTATTGATGTCGTTATACATCAAGGAACATCCGGAATATTTTAAAGAAAGTCTTGAAAGCGTATTGAATCAGACGGTAAAGCCCGATCAGATCGTAATAGTCAAGGATGGACCTTTGACGGACGAATTGGAGGAAACTCTCAATTCGTTTGTCGAAAAGGAGCCCGATTTATATGAAATCGTTCCGCTCGAAACAAATCACGGGTTAGGTCTCGCGTTGCGGGAAGGAATAACGCATTGCAGAAATGAACTGGTTGCGAGAATGGATACCGACGATATCGCGGTTCCCGATCGGTTCGAGCTTCAGTTGGCTGAATTTGAAAAGGATCCCGAGCTCGATATCTGCGGCAGTCACGTTCTGGAGTTCGAGGGGACGACGGATAATATCGTGGCGCAAAGAAAGGTTCCGCTTAGCGACGCCGAAATCAAAAAATACCAGAAACGCAGGGACGGATTTAACCATCCGACCGTGATGTATAAAAAGTCAAAAGTCATCGACGCGGGAAATTATACCGATTGTCCGCTCATGGAGGATACGTACTTGTGGGTGAATATGTTTTTGCACGGCGCAAAAGCGAAAAACATCGACAAATACCTTTTGTATTTTAGGGTCGGAAAGGATATGTTTCGTCGGCGCGGAGGCTGGAAATACTTTAAAAAATACAAACAAGGGCGTAAGATGGTCTATAAAACGGGTTATATCGGTTGGTGGGACTATCGGTATACGCTGTTCGTTCAGTTTGTGATCGCTTTGATGCCGAACAAACTCAGAGGTCTGATTTTTAAAAATATTTTGCACAGGTAAACGGCTATGACGGAAAACGGAGAAAAAAAAGCCCTTATTCTTTCGGGGATAATGTGGAACGATACTAAGCAGCGACATCAGACGATTGCCGAGATCCTTGCGGAAGAAAGATACGAGGTATATTTCGTCGAGGGTATCGTGAGTTCGTCGTTTACCGTAAAAAAACTGATAGGTCGTTTGCGTAACAGAAAAAGCAATAAAACCGAAACTCAGCCAGAACTGTCCGTGCCGAAAAACATACATGTTACGGGCGGCGGCTACGTAAATCCCGACGGAGGGCTGTTCAAGGTAGTTAATGTCAGGAGAAATAAGAAAATCATCGGAGAAATCGGCACTGAATTTGATGTGGTGATCGATTATCTTCCTATAAACACGACCGCCGATTTTCTTGACAGAATAAAATATAAGCTTCTGGTATACGATTGCGTAAGAGATTTTTGCAACTGGGGCGGATACCCGAAGTCCCTTCCGAAGATAGAGGAGCGGTTGTGCGAAAAATCAGATTATATATTTACCGATTCGTTTTATCTGACCGATAAAATGAAGAAAAAATACGGAGATAAGGTCGTTCAGCTGTTGCCGACTATCGGCGACGAAATTTCTGACGGCTCGTATATAAAAAAATCGGGTAAAATAAAAAAAATAGGTTATATAGGCTCGCTCGGAGGTCATATCGACACGGATTTGCTTGCAAATCTATGCGAAAAAGGGTACGAGATTCATTTATTCGGGCGCGTGGAGACCGAACTTGACTTCAAAATAGTCGATCACGGTTTTTTTACCGATTTATATCGGATGCTGAATGAAGTAAAGGCTTGTGCAGACGCGCTGATTATTCCGTACAAAGGGAATATGGACGGCGTTATACCCGCAAAAACCATTCAGTGTCTGTCAACTTATCTCCCTGTTTTCGTAAGCGATTTTTATGATTCGAGAAGACTTGACGAATATTTGTACGTATACCGTAATGCAGAGGAACTCTGCGATTTGTTGACGAAATTCGATTATGACGATTTTTATAAAAGACGCGATAAAATAGATAAATTCGTGAATGAAAACACCGTTAAAAATTTAAAGGGAAGGATTGAGAGGATTATCAATGACAAAAACGAATAATCGCTTAAGCGTAATGGAAATATTATTGATAATTTATCTTTTTATCGGAATGATGTCCGCCTCGATATTCAATTATTCGAGATACGTGATTTCTTTAATAATCCAATTGCGCTGTTTTTTCTTTTTAAAGAATAAGCCTTTAAAGGAATTTTTATTGCCGATAGCTTCATACCTCGGAATTTTCGTAATCGGCGTGACGTTTGTGATTATAGACGTTCCGACAAGCGATCTGATCAACAGAATTTTGCCGTTGTTTTCCATTTTCGGGCTGACCTGGCTTAAGGTTTATAAGGATAATCTCAGATTCGACAGAGTAATCGAAATCGTAATCAGGCTTTATAAATATTTAGGTATTCTGATAATAATCGACGCGGCTGTATACGGAGTAAGCGGCTACGGAATCTGGAAACCGATAATTTTTCTTTCATACAGGTTTTCGGGTCCGTTTTACGACAGTAATTATATGGGAATGCTTTACGTGTTTCTTATACTTGTCTGCAGATTCGGCTTTCCGAGGAAAAGAAACATTTCGACCATAGCGATTTTTATGATTATATGGGCGCTTAGCGGTTCGTGGTCGGCACTTATCATAGGCTTGTTTGTATGGATTGTATGCAGTATTTTTACTGTAAAACGTTTGTTTTTAAAGCAAATAATCATCCTTTTCGTATACTTTTTGTTATCGCTTTGGATATTTAACGGCAGAGGCGCTGCCGAATCGTTTTTCGCGAAAACGGTAAGCGTGATTCTCCCGTTTGACAGCGAGCATCTGATTGCGAAATTCAACTCCTTGTTCATCAGGATAGACACGCAGATAAATGCGATAATTCTTTCGTTTAAGAACGGTTTTGTAGGCTTCGGTCCCCGTACGATCCTGAAATATTTCGAGCACGATACGCATAACTCGTTTGTGGCGATGCTGTTCGAGCTCGGGGCAGCAGGTTTTTTGCTTCTGCTTATCAATATGCCGCTGAGAACAAACAGCAAGCTTTCAGACGCGGCAAGCACCTTCGTGATTTTGTCTGCGCTTGTTCTCGACATTCATTACACGATTATCTATTCGTTTTTGATTTTGTTTATCGTATTTGAGAAAAACTTGTCCTTAAATCCGTACGCGAAAAAGAAATTGTTGAGCGGGGCGGAAGTCTGCATGGCGGGATAAAGCCCTGTAAAGAAAACACATCGGAGGATTGAAGATGTTGGTAAGCGTAATAGTTCCCGTTTATAACGTCGAAAAATATGTATCTCGGTGTCTGGAGAGTATCTGCTCGCAGACTTACGGCGATACGGAAATAATCGTTGTAAACGACGGAAGTACCGACGACAGCTTAAAAATATGCGAAGAATATGCCGCAAGAAACAGCAGAATCAATCTTATAAGCAAAGAAAACGGCGGACTTGTTTCCGCTTGGAAAAAGGGTTTATCGGTTGCTTCCGGCGAATATATTGCATTTGTCGATAGCGACGATTTTATAGCTCCCGATTACATAGAATGTCTTATCGCCCGTGTTAAAGACGATATCGATATGGTTTGTATGAACTGTACCAGATACGAGGATAACGGAAAAGAGGAGCGTTTGAAGATAAACGCTCTTAAAGAAGGCGAGTATGTGCTTGACGGGGAGTTTTACGATAATTTTATAATAGGAAAATATCGTCAGCAGTACGTTGCCAACAGCCGTTGGGCAAAACTTGTGAAAACGTCGATCGCAAAAACGTGCGCCGTTTATTGTTCGGAAGAGGTTTCGATGGGCGAGGATCAGCAGTTCACGGTCGGAGCGTTACTTGAAAGCAAAAAAATAGTTATGCTCGACGAATATAAGTATTTTTACAGATTCAATCCGTCGTCCATAGTCAATTCCTACAAAAAGAACTTATGGGAACGCTCAAAGCTTTTAATCGACGCCATATGGTCGATTCCGAAAGCAAAAAACGTTCCCGGTATCGACGATCAGCTGAAACTGCAACTGTTGTTGTACTTATTTGAATGTCTGAAAAACGAGCAGCTATACGGAAACGGGCTGACTAAAGAATATTTTTTACGTTTAGTTGACGAGGCTTATAAAGAAAAGCTTTATTCCGTCCGCGGGAAAAAGCTTGTCGGAGCAATGTCGAAAATTCTGTATCGGACGACCAAAAAGAGATCGTATGCGGGTACGAAGCTTGCATTACGTATGTATGGTTTTATAAAGCACATATGACGAAGGAATTAAGTAACAAAAAATTAACGGTCGCCAATATCCTTTCGGTTATCGTTCTGCAGCTTTGCACGATAGCCAGCGGATTTATTATACCGAAAATAATACTTTCCAACTTCGGTTCGGAAGTAAACGGTTTGATTTCGTCCATAACGCAGTTTCTGAATTATATTCAGCTTTTGGAGGGCGGGTTAAGCGGAGTGGTAATGGCGGCTTTATATAAAGCCCTTGCCGATAAAAACGACGAAAAAGTCAGTTCGATAATAAAAGCCGTCGATTCGTTTTTCAAAAAAATCGCGCTTATTTACGTCGTATATGCGCTTGCGCTCGCCGTTATTTATCCGATTGTCGTGAAAAGCGACTTCGGTTACTGGTACATTTTTTCGCTGGTACTTATAATTGCGATAAGCCTCTTCATTCAGTATTTTTTCTCTCTGACGTACAGGCTTCTGATCGTTTCGGACAGGCGTGGCTTTATCGTTTCGATCGCGCAAATCGTGTTTACCGTCATCAACGTGATTCTTGTCGTGGTGTCGGTAAAGATTTATCCCGATATCCATATTCTGAAATTACTCAGCGCGATTTCCTTTATCGTTCAGCCTGTTTTTTTCAGAATATACGTCGATAAAAACTACAAGATAGATAAGCACGCGGAAAAAGATACCGAGGCGTTGAAACAGAGGTGGGACGGCTTCGGGCAGAATCTGGCATATTTTATTCATTCTAACACGGATATAGTCGTTCTGACGTTGTGTATGGGTTTGAATACGGTCTCCGTATATTCCGTTTATCTTATGATCATCAACGCGATTCAGGGCTTGCTCATTTCGATTTCGGGTGCTATAAAGCCGATTTTCGGAAATATTTTATCGACAAAGAGTACCGAAGAGGTGAATAAAGCGTTTGATAATTACGAGCTCGGAATAAACTTAATCACGACGATAATGTTCGGGTGCTGTGTGGTGCTGATCGTTCCGTTCATAAGTATTTACACGTCGTCGATCACTGACGCCGACTATATGCAGCCCGTTTTTGCCGTAATTATGTGCGTTGCGGAAGCTGTTTACTGTTTCAGAGACCCGTTTGTCGCCGCGGCATATTCTGCGGGACATTTCAGGCAAACTGCGAAATACGCTTATCTGGAGGCTGTGATCAACATTGTCGCGTCACTGTCTTTGGTCTTTTCCCTGGGACTGACGGGCGTTGCGATAGGAACGCTAATCGCTATGTGCTTCAGGGCGGTTATGCACGTGATCTACTTAAAAAAGAATATTTTATACAGACCGATTCGTAAATGGCTCAAAGGGACAGCTTTGGCGTTTGTTTCGGGTGCCGTCGGCATACTTCTTGTAAAGACGTTTATAAAAATGCCTGTGGGAAATTATCTCGAATGGTTTGTTTACGCTTGCCTGTCCGCGCTCGTTATCGGGCTGACTGTATGTGCTTTCTTTTTTGCGGTATACCATAAGACGATTATCGCTGTAATTAAAACATATTTTAAAAGGGATAAAAAAGGAGATGTAAAATGAAGGTCGGTCAGGTAAATACCGATAAATATATCGAAATATATGATATAAAAACTATTCAGAGCGGTTTATACGAGCTGTTTTACGCTTTTCATAAAATATGCGAGGAAAACGGACTGATTTACAATATGTACGGCGGAACGCTGCTCGGCGCGGTTCGCCATCAGGGAATCATTCCGTGGGACGATGACGTGGACGTGTCTATGCCCCGCGAGGATTACGATAAATTCGTAGAAATCGTTCAAAGAGAATATAACGATAAGTTTATTGCTTACGTTTATCCTTTGAAAAATTATCCTTACCCTTATATGAAATTCGGGAGAAAGGACAGCATACTTATAGAACCGCTCAGAAATAAATACAATAAGCTTTCATTGTATATCGATATATTTCCGATAGACGGTTGCCCCGAAAACGCCGAAGAGCGAAAAAATTCGTTTAAGAAATTAAAGAAGTTAAAACATAAAAGAAGCGTTTGCATCGCGCCGATAAAGAAAAGGGATTCTTTTATCGGTAAAATTACCAATGCGATGAGATATGGTCGTTACTTATTGTACAATGCCATAGGGTGCAATGCGTTTTTAAAAAAGGAAATCGGAATTTCAAAGCAGTGCGATTTCAAAACTTCGGAGTATGTTTGCTGTATGGCGTCGTCCTGGTTTGAAAAGGGCGTGATTACGAAAAAGGAGTACCTCGATCGGAAATTGTATCGTTTCGGGGAACACGAGTTCTGGGGAATGAGAGATTACGATCGCCATCTGACAAATCTTTACGGAAATTATATGCTTCCGCCGCCCGAAAACGAGCGAGTAAGCAATCATAATTATCATCTGTATTTCGAGAAAAAAGAATCATCGGAGGAAAACAATGGATAAAATCGTTATCGGGTATACTACGGGCGTTTACGACCTGTTCCATATCGGGCACCTGAATTTATTGAAAAACGCAAAGGGAATGTGCGACAAATTGGTCGTCGGCGTTACCGTTGACGAGCTCGTCGCCTATAAAGGGAAAAAGGCAATGATCCCGTTCGAGGACAGAATCGAATTGGTTCGCTCCTGTAAGTATGTGGACGCCGCCGTTCCCCAGTACGATATGGACAAGCTTACGGCTTGCAAAAAGCTCGGCGCGTCGTTCCTGTTCGTCGGCGACGATTGGTACGGCACCGAAAAGTGGAAGAAATACGAGGAAGATTTTGCAAAAGAGGGAATTAAAATCGTTTATTTTCCTTATACAAAGGGTATTTCGTCCACAAAAATCACCGAAGCGTTGAATGCGATAAGAAAAGACAATCTCGAAGATTTAAAGTGAGGATTTAAAATGTCTGTAGATAAAAAATACTGTATGAGTTCATACCTTGCGTTCAGATATATTGAGAAAGACAACGTTGATTTTTACGATGGAATGCATCATAAAAATATAGAACCCGTTCCGGACGATAAAAAAACTCTTGTTTATACCGCCGACGATATCGACGAGGCTATTAAAAAGCAGATCGAAAAATTTGCCGATAAAAGAAAAGGTATTATGCTTTCCGGCGGTATGGATTCTGCGATAGTCGCTTCGTATCTCAAAGGGTGCGACGCATACACATTCCGTTTTTTAGGCGGAAATTTCCAGAGCGAGGAATTGAAGCGGGCGGAGTATTATGCGAACTATTACGGTCTGAATCTTCACTACGTCGATATATCGTGGGATACCGTCGATAAGCATCTGGACGCCGTGATGAAGGCAAAATGCGCGCCCGTTCACTCGATCGAGCCGCAGATATTACAGGCGGCATTGCAGGCAAAAAACGACGGCATCGAATTGATGTTCGTCGGCGAAAGTTCCGATCTCGTTTTCGGCGGAATGGACGGACTTTTAAGTAAGGATTGGACTTTTAACGATTTCAAAAAGAGATATATCTTTACCGATCCGTTTGCGGTTTTAAACGACGCGGTGTCTGTGGACGATGTGTTTGAAAGATATCGTATAAATAACGATAAGATAGATTTTCTTAAATTTATGGACGATATTTTCTCGATAGAGTCGTCAAGCTCGTATATGAATGCGTTTGCGGTTGCGGGTATGAATTATTACGATCCTTACGCTAGGCTTAAAATGGCGGAGCCGCTCGACTTGTTCAGAGTCAGAAACGGCGAACCGAAATATCTCATAAGAGAATTGATGCATAAGAAATATCCCGAAATTCCCGTTCCGAACAAGGTTCCGATGCCGAGACCAGTTGACGAGTATTTCAAATCCTGGACGGGACCGAAGAGAGCAGAGTTTAAAAAAGATCTCGACATGTCGGGTTTTACGGGAAATCAGAAATGGCAAATGTATTGCCTTGAAAGGTTTTTGAACAACAACGAAAAGTAATTTAATATATTCAATATGAAACAGGGAACGCTTTGACGGATCCCTGTTTTTTCTACGATTATATAGAACAGGGATCGCTTTATGGCGGAGCCCTGTTTTTGTTTACAAAAACTTTACGTTTAATTTACCTTTTTTTGCCTGTTAAACTTTTTTTTAAGGGGTATAATACGGTTGTAAAAAGAAAAAAGGAGAAAGAAAAAATGAAAAGAAAATTGATGGCAATCATTGCAGGCATAGTTGCTTGCGTAACTTGTCTGGCATTTACCGCTTGCGGTAATTCGTCTGCGACCGAAAAGAACATACTCGTCGTAATGAGAGAAGCGGCAAGCGGCACGAGAGAGGCGTTCGACAAATACGTAAAACTCGACGCGAAAGACGCGGTAGACACCGCCGAAGAACTTAAAGATACGGGACTTGTAAGAACCAAAGTCGCACAGAACGAAACGGCGATAGGTTACATCTCGCTCGCTTCCGTGGACGACAGCGTTAAGGCTTTGAAAGTCGAAGGCGTTGAACCCACCGTTCAGAACGTAAAAGACGGAAAGTACAAAATTCAGAGACCGTTCCTTCTTTTAACCAACAAAAACGTTACTTTAAGCGCGGCGGCTCAGGATTTTTATAACTATCTCACGAGTAAAAACGCCGAGGACGGCATTCTTGCTTCGGGCGGAATCACGGTAAGCGATTTCGATACGAGAAAAGATTACACGGTTCCGACCACGGCTCTTAGCGGAAGCATTTCGCTCGTAGGCTCCACCTCTATGGAGAAAATGATTCAGAAGCTCGTCGCAAACTACCTCGCTCTCGGCGGAGATATGGTCAAAGACGTTAAGTTCGACTATAACTTCAACGGCTCGAGCGGCGGAAGAACGGCTGCCAAGAACGATACCGACGGAACGGTCATAGGTCTTGCAAGCTCGGCAAAAGCGGACGAGGCTTACACCGAAACGACGCTTTGCCTCGACGCGGTTGCGATTATCGTAAACAAAAATAACGATAAAATAAGCGACGTAAACGCGACGATACTTCACGACATCTTCACCGGTAAAATCACTAAATACAGCGAGATAAAATGATTATAGTTAAATCAAAAACAAAAGAAAGCGCTTTCAAAGCGCTTTTTGCCGCTATGGCAGGGCTGTGCATTATCAGCGTTGTGGCGATATTCGTCTTTCTGATAATCGAAAGCCTTCCCGCATTCCGCAAAATAGGATTTTTCAAATTCGTGTTCGGATCGGAGTGGACTCCGAATTCCGACGATAAGTACGCGCTTCCCTTAGTCGGAAGCTACGGCGTGCTTAAAATGATCGTCGGCTCCATCCTCGCAACCTTCGGCGCAGTGCTGTTCGGCGGGGCTACGGGCGTGTTTACGGCGGTGTTCATTTCGAGGTTCTGCCCCAAACGCATTAAAAAGCTTTTTAGCGCGATAATCGACTTATTGGCGGGTATTCCGTCAGTGATCTACGGATTTTTCGGTATGAACGTACTGCTTCCGAGGCTCGGAACTTTCTCTGCAAACGGCAGCGGCAGCGGGCTGCTCGCCGTGTCGCTGGTGCTGGGACTTATGATACTTCCGACGGTAGTTTCGCTTTCGAGAACGAGCATCGACGCCGTGCCCGACAGCTATTACGAAGGCGCGTTATCGCTCGGCTCGTCTCACGAAAAAGCCGTTTTCAGAGTGGTCGTTCCCGCGGCGAAATCGGGCATAGTCGCTTCGCTGATTCTCGGCGTTGGCAGAGCCGTCGGCGAAACCATGGCGGTTATAATGGTTGCGGGCAACAAGGTCAATTACCCGAACGGGCTTTTCAAAAGCTTCCGCGTTTTAACGGCTAACATCGTTATGGAAATGAGTTATGCGGGCGAAGTTCAGCTCGGCGCGCTGATCGCAACTGGCGTCGTGCTGCTGATTTTCATTCTGATAATAAACCTGCTTTTAGGGCTGATAACCGAAAGAAAAGGTAAAAAAACGGGCGGAAAGAAACATGAAATAAGTTTTTTGAGTTCTTTCAATCACCTTATCAGAATAGAGAAAATAGGCAAATATTTTTCGTACGTCTGCTCGGCGGTCGCAAGCCTTGCGCTCGTGTTCATCATCGGCTTTATAGTCGTCAAAGGCGCGCCGCAGGTAAAGTGGGATCTTCTGTTCGGCGAGTTCGTTTTAGCCGAAAAGATCAGTATATTCCCGTCGATAATAACAACGCTGATAACGGTTGCGATAAGCCTTATTATCGCCCTTCCGACAGGTATCGCTACGGCGGTGTTTTTAAACGAATACACCAAGAAAAACAGCATTTTCGTTAAGATAATAAGGGGCGCGATAAACGTTTTGAGCGGTATTCCGTCGATAGTGTACGCCCTTTTCGGAATGGTGACTTTCGTCGTATGGTTCGGCAATAAAATCTCCATTTTGGCGGGCAGTTTCACGATTGCGATAATGCTTTTGCCGACGATAGTAAGGTCCACCGAAGAAAGTTTGAAAGCCGTCGGCGAAGGACTTCGGGAAGGCAGCCTTGCGCTCGGCGCGGGAAAGGTCAGGACGATTTTCAAAATAGTTCTTCCGAGCGCGCTCCCGGGGATAACCTCGGCGATAATTCTTTCGATAGGGCGTGTTGTTTCGGAATCGGCTCCGTTTATGTACACAATGGGCAGCACGCTTTCGCCGATGCCCACGGGCGTTATGGACAGCGGAACGACGCTCGCCGTCGCATTATATAAGTTGTCGGGCGAAGGGTATTACGTAAACGAAGCGTACGCCACGGCGTTCGTACTTCTTATAATAGTTCTTATCCTTAACACGCTTGCGGGCGTGGTTTCGGGTAAGCTCGAGAAAAAATTAAAGGGAAACAAGAAATGAGAAAAGATAAAACTTCGGAAAAAGTCGTTTTCGGAAAAAACGTATCGGTTAAAAACGCCAACCTCTGGTACGGAGATTTTCAGGCACTCAAAAATATAAACGTTGAGATCCCCGAGAAAAAGGTTACGGCGTTCATAGGTCCTTCGGGCTGCGGAAAGTCCACCTTTTTAAAGTGCTTAAACAGAATGAACGACCTTGTGGAGGGGTGCAGGATAGAGGGTGATTTCCGTCTCGGCGAAACGGATATTTACGGCAAAATCGACGTAAACGAGCTTCGAAGAAACGTCGGAATGGTTTTTCAGAAGCCCAATCCCTTCCCGATAAGCATTTACGATAACGTGGCGTACGGTCCGAGAACGCTCGGCATTCACAAAAAATCCGAGCTCGACGAAATTGTCGAAAAATCGCTCCGCGGCGCAAGCATGTGGGACGATTTGAAGGACAGGCTTTTCAAATCGGCTCTGGGGCTTTCGGGCGGACAACAGCAAAGGCTTTGCATAGCCCGCGCGCTCGCCGCCGATCCGAAGGTGCTTTTGATGGACGAGCCGACCTCCGCTCTAGACCCCATTTCCACGGGTAAGATAGAAGAGCTTATGGAGGAGCTCGAAAAGAATATAACGATAATAATCGTTACCCACAATATGCAACAGGCAACGAGAATTGCCGATAAAACGGCGTTTTTCCTGCTCGGCGAGCTTGTGGAGTTCGGCGACACCGAGAAGATTTTCTCCTCGCCGGACGACGAACGCACCGAAAAATACATCACCGGCAGGTTTGGCTGAGATTTAACTGAATTTCGGTTAGTTTTTTGGTTGAAATACTTGAAAAAAGGAGACGATAAAGGTATAATGAGCGTAAGAAGCAAATACGAAGACGAGCTTGACAAGGTTTTTACCAAGCTCGTTAAAATGTGTCACGCAACGGAAATCGCGATCGAAAAGTCCATAAAGGCTTTGAAAACGAGGGATGACGACCTTGCGAAAGAGGTTATGGCGGAAGATAAAAACGTGGACGATATGGAACGCGAAATCGAAAGGGATTGCTTGAAAATTCTGCTTATGGAGCATCCCGTCGCAAGCGATTTCAGAGAGGTTTCGTCCGCGCTGAAAATGATAACCGACCTCGAAAGAATAGCCGATCAGGCGGCGGATATTTCGGAGATCAGCTTGCAGTTCAAGGGCGAAAAATTCATCAAAAAGCCCGAACATATCGAGCTTATGGCGAAAATCGTAACCGGGATGGTCAAAGACGGCGTGACGAGCTATATCAATCACGACCTCGAAACCGCCCGCGGGCTCGACAAGCGCGACGACAAAGTGGACGAGCTTTTCGAAACGGTCAAAAAGGACCTCGTGGAGCTTATCAAAATCGATTCGGCGAACGCCGATCAGGCGATTTTGTTTATGATGATAGCAAAATATCTCGAAAGAATAGGCGATCACGCCGTTAATATAGGAGAATGGGTCGGCTACGCCGCAACGGGGTCGAGATAACCTTGCCGTAAGGCTCGGGAAATCGCCAACGCGGCGTGACTTAAAGGACGAAATGGAAGAGAAAAAACTTATTTATGCGGTAGACGACGAGCAGTCGATAAGAGAAGTTTACAATTACGCTTTAACGGGCGCAGGCTTTAACGTCGAGTGTTTTTCGTGCGGAACGGAATTGTTCGAGGCGCTCGGAAAAACTTTGCCGAGCCTTATCATCCTCGATATCATGCTCGAGGGTATGGACGGCTATGCGATTTTGGAAAAACTTCGGGCAAACGTAAGAACGGAAAGTATTCCCGTCATAATGGTTTCGGCAAAAACCGAGGAGATAGACAAAGTTAAAGGGCTAAACCTCGGCGCGGACGATTATCTTTCCAAGCCGTTCGGGGTTTTAGAGCTTATCGCAAGGATAAACGCAAAACTGAGAAGAGCGAGCAAACCCGCCGCGAGCGCGATAATAAGCTACAAAGACATCGAAATCGACGACGAAAAGCATACGGTGACCGTCGGCGGAGAAAGTCCGAAGCTAACTTTAAAGCAGTACGAGCTTTTGAAGCTTCTCGCCGTGAACGCCGAAAAGGTTATGCAAAGAGACAAGCTTTTGGACGAAGTCTGGGGCGAGGATTACGGCGAAACGAGAACGCTCGATATCCACATCGGCGATCTCCGCAAGGTTCTTTCTTCTTCCGCGGCGGAAATAGAAACAGTGAGAGGAGTGGGGTATATACTTAAATGAAAAATAAATTATTGATTTTTAATCTTGTTATAGTAACGGTAGCGTTGCTTACGGTGTTCTTTTCGGGGATATCGGTCAACAAAAGCTCGCACCGCCTGACCGCGGCGGCGGAAACTCAGGCGATTGCCGAGGCATATAAGTCCGTTTTCGACGAAAATGATATGGAAAACGCCGTTAAAAACGTTCCCGAGAACGTCAGAGTCACGTTTATCGATTTTAGCGGTAAGGTTCTGGCGGACAGCGAGGGCGACGTGAGCGGTAATCACCTCGACAGAGAGGAGATTGTTGTTGCGCTTAAAGGCGAGCCGAAAGCCGTGTTCAGGTACAGCTCGTCGGTGAAAAAGGAAATGGTTTATTATGCCGTCAAAATCGATTTGCCCGAAAGCTATATATTTTTAAGGGTTTCGATACCCGTGGCGAGTGCCGACGAATACGTGAAAAGCACAATCCCCACGATGATTTATATATTGATCGCGGCGATTTTCGTTTGCTACATCGCAAGCATTCTTATGACGAACAGCCTCTTAAAGCCGATAAAGGACGTCAAGGATAAGATAACCGCCGTTAAAAACGGAGATTATTCGCCCGCGATTCCCCGCGGCAACGACGAGGAAATCAACGCTATGCTTTCCGAAATCAACGACGTCAGCGAACTTTTGAAAGCCAGCGTAGACGAGGCGAAAAACGACAAGGAAAGGCTCGATTATATTCTCGACAACATTTCGGACGGAATAGTCGTTCTGAGTGCGGACGGAAGCGTCGAAAGAGTGAACGCTAATGCCGCCGCGATATTCTC
>ERZ808278.816-NODE-816-length-16436-cov-3.870643_pt1 | contig 16436 bp, 7 predicted proteins | sample MGYA00521239_ERZ808278 | MGnify/ENA primary metagenome ERZ808278 (study PRJEB31516, sample SAMN03275600) | gut metagenome | biome: mammalia-associated habitat; material: feces | host: Papio cynocephalus | place: Kenya | collected 2012-07-17 ... | reverse complement strand
TGCTGTTGATGTGCCTTCCGACTTTGCTTAAAACGTTTATTTTTGCTTACATACCTATGGTCGGCCTTATTATGGCGTTTGAGTATTACAGACCCGCTACGGGTTTATTGAGCGAGTGGGTTGGATTTGAAAATTTTTCTTACATTTTTAAGTCTGCAGACGCAAAAATTATTTTTTTTAATACAATCATATATAATCTTTTATTCATAGTGACGGGATTGATTGTTGCGCTCATTCTTGCGTTGTTTATGTTCGAGATGAAAAGCCGTAAACTTTTGAAAATGTCACAAATGTTTATGTTTTTCCCGTTTTTCGTTTCGTGGATTCTTGCGGGAACGCTTGTAACGTCGCTTATCGGCACGGAAGGCTTATATACGAACACCTTGAAAACTCTTTTCGGGATAGATATCGCGTTTTATTCCGAGCCGAAGTATTGGAGGTTTATTCTCGTATTCGTCAATATCTGGAAGAATGCGGGTGTTTCGGCCGTCGTTTATTATGCCACGCTTCTGAATATAGATAACGAAATTCTCGAAGCGGCGGAAATGGACGGCGCGGGGAGATTTTGCAGGATGTTCTACATTCTTATGCCTCAGATCACAACGATGGCTCTCGTCAATACAATAATGAACTGTTCCAACATACTTCGCGCGGATTTCGGACTTTTTTATTACGTCACACGCGGTCCCGTCGTCGATCTTGTCGAGAAGTGCGAAGTAATAGACACATATATCTATAAAGCGTTGCTTAACGGTCGCGGACAATACGGTATAGGTACGGCGGTCGGATTGTTGCAAGGCGTAGTCGGACTTGTTCTCACTTATATAAGCAACAGAATTTCGCGTTGCATAGACGCGGACGCCCGCTTGTTTTAAGAGGTTTTTATGGCTGAGATATCTATCAAAAGAAAACCTTCGCGCAAAGAATTGCGAGAGGATATTATCATAGGTTTTGTTGTGGTTTTGTTTGCTCTCTTTTGTCTTTTGCCGTTTATAACGATGTTCACGGCATCCTTTTCGGAAGAGGCACTCATAAAAGAAAAAGGCGTTGCTCTTTGGTTTAGAGGATTTTCGCTTGACGCCTATAAATACGTCTTTATGTATCCGGACGATATATTTCATTCTTATCTTATAAGTATAATCGTTCTCGTGATAGGTACGGTGCTGAGTATCACGATGTCGTTGTCTACGGCATACGCAATTTCTCGTCCGTATTTCAAATACAGAAATATAGTAGGGTTTTTCTTGTTTTTCACAGTGCTTTTCAACGGCGGACTGATACCTACGTATATTCTGATTAAAAGATATCTGCATTTATACGATACGATCTGGGTTCTGATATTGCCGCAACTCGCGCAGCCGACGAACATCTTTTTGCTTAAAGTGTTTTTCGGCGGACTTCCGGACGCTTTGTTCGAGTCGGCAAAACTCGACGGGGCAAACGAAACGACAATGCTCGTAAAGATTGGCGCGCCGCTTGTTTTTTCGGGTGTTATAACTTGCTTGTTTTATGTCGTGTTGGCGTATTGGAACGATTCGTTTACACCGATAATTTATATAGAAAGCAAAGACGTACAACCCGTTCAATTGTTGTTGCAAAGAATGAATGATTACATAAAATTCATTCAGAACAACGCTCAGCTCGGCGGCGGTATGGCGGGAAACATGGAAGTACCCGACACCACTATAGTGTATGCGATAAGCATTGTTTCTACCGTGCCTATGATGATCGTTTTTGCAAGTTTTCAGCGCTTTTTCGTCAGAGGAATGACTGTGGGCGCGGTGAAGGGATAATTTCTTAATAATGAAAAATATTGATGCATCAATGCATAATAAAACAATATTTAAAAATCGAGGAGGAAAAATGAAAAAGCCATTTTTCAAAAAAATCAGCACAATTTTAGCGGCAATAACGTTGTCCGTAACCTGTTTAGCGGCTTGCGGCGATGACGGCAGCAGTAGCGGGGGCGGTAAAAAAGCGTATACCGTAGATTTTTATTACCCGATCAACGCTATATCCGAACCGCAGGATCTTGCAATCGTACAGACTCGCCTTAATGAAATAGTTGAGCCTAAAATCGGAGCGACGGTCAAATTGCATCCCATTCCGATTGCAAACTATAACAACAAAATGTCGGTTATGATAAATGCGGGCGACAAGTTTGATTTATGCTGGACGTCATCCTGGATGAATAACTATTACCAAAACGTCGATCTCGACGCGTTTGTCGCTCTGGACGATTTGCTTAAGGAGCATGCTCCCACGGTCTGGTCGCAGATTCCCGAGAATGCGTGGGAAGGCGCGAGAGTGAAAGGAAAGATTTACGGAGCGATCGGTTTACAGCAACTTCCGCGTATATCGGGCTGGTCTTTCGATAAAACCATGCTCGAAGGTTATATGACGGCAAACAATATAAAAACGGAGGATCTTAAAACCACATTTGATTCCGTTGAAAGCATCACTCCTTATCTCGCTTACGTCAAAGCAAACAAAACCGACGCAGGGGAAATGCTTACGGATCAGATAAGTATGTCCGCTCTTCAGATTTTCGAGGGTTGGGACGATATAGGCGGCAACACGATTCCGGGCGTAGTTTCTGTTTACGACGATCCTACCGAAATTAACGAGGACGGAAATTATGTAACCGTTTTCAATCAGTTCGAAACGGCGGAATATCAGAACGCTATGAATACGGCGAAAGCGTGGAGAGATGAAGGATACACCCGTCGCACCCCGCTTGAAACTTCTTACGAAATCAGAAAATCTTACGTTAATATGCTCACCACATGGAAGCCCGATGTATATCCTTTGGAACTTGCAAAGGTAAGAACGGCAAGCACTCCCGACAAGGATGTCGTATGCGTTGCGGCGAGCGATCCCGTATATTACAACTCTTATCTTGTAGGTAACCTTATCGCGTTATCGGCAACGAGCGAAAACTATACGGCTTCGGTAAAATTCCTTGAACTTATGAGTTCCGACAAAGACGTTTACAATACTCTTGCATTCGGCATAGAGGGAACGCATTATAAAAAGTCCGAAACAAACGAGAACAGAATAGAATTCCTCGACGCCGTTGTCCGTTACGATATGAGAAAGGATAGTTGGATGTTCGGCAATCAGTTCAATTCTTATCTCACCGACGGCATGGACGATGACGTCTGGGAGCAGACGAAGGCTATAAATAACGCAACAGACGTTAAATACTCGCCGATAGTCGGTTTCTCGTTCGATATTTCCAAAGTTAAAGTAGAAATAGCGAACTGTCAGAAAGTTTACGGCGACTATGACGCGCCTTTGATGACGGGTTCCAACGGTGACCGCACGAGCGCAAAATATACCGAATTCTTAACGAAATTAAAGGCAGCCGGCGTTGAAAAGATAATTGCCGAAAAGCAAAGACAACTCAACGAATGGCTTGCCGCGAAAAATAAATAATGATTATATCCGAAAAGGAGGAAGGATGTATGAGTAAAAGCAGGAAACTAATGCTTGCGATATTCTCGTTTGTCACAGCGTTGTGCGTCGGCTTCGGAATAGGTTTTATCAAAACAGATAATGCCCATGCGGCCGGAACGTCTCCCATGGAAAACGGGACTGTCGTAACAAAAAACGTAATGTCTAACGGCGGTTTTGAAGACGCAATGTCCGACGACTGGTGGCTTAAATGGCAACCGTGGGATACGGATAATATGGCTGTGGCTGTTGCGAACGATGAGAGCAAGGCTGCAAGCGGACACGGTTATTTGCAGGTAACCCCCGGCAACGGTGGTACAAGACTTGCAAGATACCACAAAATCGCGGCGTTCGAGGACGGGGTATATCGTCTTACGATGAAGGTTGCGTTCGAGGACGTGGAAAACGTCGGCGCTATTGCGTTTATCGTGCGTGAACTGTCAACCTATTCGTCCAAGGACTTTATGTATTATACCGACACGGCAACCGCCGCTACGAACGGAGAATACAGGAAAATAGGTTTCTCGTTCAAAGTCGTCACTAATGCGGACGGAAGCCATTCGATTTACTCGGTAAGCGGACAGCCCGAAGCAAAGGTTGATCTTCCTTCCGGATGTGAAGGATTCGGCACGGCGATGTATGTTCAGAATACGTCTGCATACAGAATAGACGATATTTGCCTTACGCGCGTTGCCGACGGCCTTGCTTCCGAAAATATCTATAACATACTTGAAAAAGGCAGTTTCGAAAGCGAGGAAGAAATTCCCGCAGGAATAAATCAGTGGGGATGGGACACTTGGTATTACTCGGATAATTCCACAGGTTCCGAGATAAGTCTTTCGGATGAACTTTCCTATGACGGAACTCATTCGATGAAGGTTACGAACGTTTACTCGAATAAATCGTCCGTGTGGGGCATCGGGCTTCAATACATAATGAACAGCGACAAGTTCGAGGCGGCTGAATACGAGTTTTCGGCGAAAATAGCAAGCGATAAAACAATGACTTCGCCTGCGATCGGTATTCAGTTTTTAAGGGATGATCAGACGATTTTTACAGGCATAAACGACGGAACGGTTTCCGGTTATGTCAAAACTACGGCGGGCGAATTTACGCATATCGGCGTATCTTTCAAAGTCGAAAAAACGGGCGGTAAAACCGTTTTGAAAATCGGCGATTATACCGAAGAATTTAACGCAGGTCAACAAATCAGATTTCAGATTTATTTCGGCGGCGGCGATAACGACGAAAACGACAAACGTACCGACTATCTCGACAACGTGATGCTCGTCAATAAAACCGCGCAGGAAGTAATTCCCGAACCCGATTACGATTTATTCAACAACATCGTCAACTCTTCTTTCGAAGCGGAAAGCCTTATTGCAAACGGTTCGTTTGAAGAGGGCAATTCTCTTACGTTCGGCGGCTGGGGTAACTGGGTAAACTGGTTCTGCGATTACAACGGAACGAACAGCGAATTTTCCGTAACGGACGAAAAAGCCCATTCGGGAGAAAAGGCTCTGAAAGTAACGGGGGTTTACAGCAATAAAAGCGACGTCTGGGGCGTAGGAATCAACTATGCTATAAACGGAGATAACTTCACGGACGGAAATTATAAGTTCTCGTTCTGGAAGGCTTCCGATAAATCCGCAAGCAGCGTCATCGGCGTTTCGTTCAAGATATACGATAAAGCCGATGCGGAAAAAGTTAATTGGGATCTCGGATATTCCGATATTTCCGGTGCGTTTACAAAAACGGAAATTGCGTTCGGCATAACTCGTAGCGAAAGCGGCGTGGTTATTACCTGCGGCGAAAAAACGCTTGAAACCGAAACGTTCGGACAACTCAGAATTCAGTTGTATTTCGGCGGCGGCGCTAACGGAGAAGATAACAAACGTACCGACTATCTCGACGACGTAACTCTTGTAAAAGAGGGGGCAAATCCCGTCGGAAGCGAGTTTGCATTTGACGGTTGGTTCTGCGATTATAACGGAACGGGCAGTGAGTTTGTTATTTCCGACGAAAAGGTTCATTCCGGCTCGCATGCGCTGAAAATTACTAACGTTTACAGCAATAAGAGCGACGTTTGGGGCATCGGAATGATTTATTCGGTTTATGCTCCCGGGATGATTTACGACGGCGAATACGAATTCTCGTTCTATAATGCGTCGGATAAGTCGGCGGCAAACGTCATAGGCGTAACGTTCCTTGTTTATGACGGAAGTTACGCAGAGCATTCGATTGATTTAGGATATTCGGGTACGGGCGAAGAATGGACGAGAAGATCTGTTCCGTTCACCGCGGTTACGAATGAAAACGGTCGCACTTTAACGGTCGGGGAACATACTCTTACGTTAGATACGATAACCCAACTGAGATTTAAGCTGTATTTCGGCGGCGGAGATAACGGAGAGGACAATAAACGTACCGATTACCTCGACGACGTTTCGCTCGTCAAGAAAGCCGAATTTATCGATTGGGAAGAAACCGACGGAGAAAATCTTATCGAAAATTCGAGTTTTGAAACAGTCGAAGCAATTTCTCCCGATTTCAGTTGGAGTAATTGGCGTCAAGGCAACGCAGGCTACGCAAGCATAAGCGAGGACACGTTCTTAAACGGAACGAAGTCGCTTAAAATCTCGGCTGCAGGCGGCGTTAACGGAAGCATTTACTATTCCGAACAGCCTACGAAACTCGGCTTCGGAAAATATAAACTGAGTTTTTATGTTGCGCTTAAAGACGTGACGAAACTTGAAGCAATCGTACCGTTTATTCTTCTCAACGGACTTGATTCCAACAAGGTCGAATTGGGAACTACAACTTCGGTTTCCGCCGTAAACGGTATGTTCGTTAAACTCGAATACGAGTTTGAAATAAAAATCGAATACGTTGAAAACTCTTATGACTATACGGTAACTTTCACCTCGGGCGATAATTCGACGACTTACGAAAATCAATACGATCACTTCGGACTCGGAATTTATATGAGAGGTAAAACCGATTTCTATTTCGATTGCTTCAGCCTTGAAAAAACGGAAACATCGGAAACGGCATACCCGCAGGGTAATCTTGTTTTAAACGGAAATTTCGAATCGGAAGAAACAAAATATTTCAGCAATAAAAACTCTTTCGCAAGCGGGAAATGGACTCTTAATAGCGTTTCCGAGACGGCGGCTACGGAGTTTACGGCAGGAAGAAACGAAGGAGGCAAAGCCATAAAGGTTACGGGCAGGGACGCAGAATGGAACGCTTTGAAATACACAGTTCCCGCACTCTGGATAGAACCCGAAAAAACTTATGCGACAGAGGCTTACGTCAAACCTTCCGCACCCGCATATTTCCTGCTTATTGCGGATATGAACGATCATTCCGTAATAATAGGCAAAAAAGCGATGGCCGCAAACGAGTGGACTAAAATTAACGGTTGGTTAAAAATCTCTTTCAATGCGGGCGGCTATGTCGTAATAATGACCGCAGATAAAACTCTTGCCACTCCCTTTAAGGCAATAGGCGACGTTAAGTTGTATGTTCAGACATATGATTATCCTGCAGGGACGATTGTCGAGGGCACGGATAAAAACTGTGATATAACCTTGGACGATTTCTCTATGAAACCCATATCGGGCGGCGCGACGGTCGAAATTCCCGAAACATGGGTAAAAACCGAAAGCGACTTCACAAGCAAAAAAACAAACACTTTGTGGACGTCCTATTATGGTAAGTGGGAAACGGCAGACGGTGTGTTTGAACAGACGAACGATGATTTCAACGCGTTCGATTCGTGGAACAGAGCGTCCTATTTCCGTTACGGATACGACAGTTTCTATATGGAGTATTCGATGAAAGTAAACAAGACCGTGTCGAGCGGTTGGGCGGGAATAAACTTCGGAAAAGCAAAAGCAGAAACCGAACTCGCAAACGGACACGGCTATCAGTTCGTCGCGAGAGCCGACAGAGTAGCGTTTGTTTACGAGTGGATATATGATGAAGAAAAAGCGGAATACACCTATCACGACCTTCTGACGGTAAACCTTGCTTCGGACCCTACGGACTATGTAAAATTTGCCGTAATGGTAAATAACAAACAGATGACCATTTGGGTAGACGGCATAGAAATAGGTTCGATCGAACTTACAAATTACACGGACGGTTATATGACTTTGATAACGGGAGGATGTACGGCTTCGTTCAAAGACGTAGCGGTATACGGCGTAGCGACGAAAGACGTGACGGAAAATCAGTCGAAACCATATTCGCCGAATACTCGTGAAGATTCCGCAGAGCAGTGCGTTTCGCATGTCGATGAAGATAACGACGGAAAGTGCGACGTATGCGGTAAAACTATGACCGTCAACACTCCCGCAGGAGGATGCTCCGGAAGCGTTGGAACGAAATCTTTCGCGTTGCCGCTTCTTATGTTGGCTGTTTACGGTATTTTACGAATCGGAAGGAGGGAACAAAGATGAGAAAAACTGTTTTAGCGGCGATATGCGCTGTGTTATTAGGCGTTTTTGCGGCAGGCGGGATGATTTCGGCAAAAGCCGAATCGTCCGCCGAGGTGCAAACCGTAACTTTGAATTTCTCCGATATGATGGATGCGACGAAGTTCATTTCAACGGGATCCTGGGAAGTTGACGAAGGAAAATTTGTTGAAAAATCGGCAAGCGGCGAAAATTTTGCATGCTACGCTTATTATTTCAAGGACGTTACCGTCGAGTGGACGATGAGTCTTGCGTCCGATAACGCGAACGCATACGGCGGAATCGCTCTTCGCAAACAAAGACCGCAGGATACGGCGTATCAAAGCGGACTCGCCATGAAAATATCGGGCAACGGTTCTGTTAAATTTTATAACGAAGCGGTGGACGGATCTCCCGTCCTTGCAGAACTTCCCGAGGGGACGATAACCGCTACGGAAGAAAATATTTTTAAGGTGACCGTAATCGGAACGACTTACGCTCTTTATATAAACGGAAGCGAAACGGCGGCGTTTTCGGTTGAAAACGATTATTACGGAATCGGAGGTTTCTCCCTTATAAGCGGAAACGCACAGGCTTCGTTTGACGACCTGAAAGTAACGGGTAAGAGCCTCGGCGAAATGAGCGCGTTTTCGGGCGCGTCGGGCGTCGGTGGAGAAAACGGCGGCGACGATCGCTACGGAGATATAGATAAAGACGCGGCGGATTCCGATTTCAACGATAAAATCGGAAATACCGACGACGAAAACAAAACGCCTGATTGGGATTTCGGGGAAGTGAAAGACAACGTTCCCGAAAGAAACAGCACGGATAACGCCGACGGCGGATGTAATTCCTCGGTCGGAGGATTGTCGGCATCGGCGGCGGTCGCGCTTATTGCGTCGGCTGTTATGATAAGGAGGAGAAAAGATGCGTAAAGGAAGGTTTTTAAAAGGTTTATTAACCGTTATAACGGTGGCGGCGATGTCGTTCACCTCGTTGATCGCTTTTGCTGAAGATTCTTCTTCGCCTGTAAACGAAAGCGCATACGATAAGGTTGTATATGTTTCGCCGACGGGCAACAATGAAACCGCGACGGGTGAAGCAGAAGCGCCTTTTTACACGCTTGCCGCGGCGCGCGATTATGTCCGCACGATAAACGGGGACGGCAAAAATATAGCCGTTGTTTTAAGGGGCGGACAGTATAATCTCGGTTCCACATTCACCCTCGGAACGGAAGACGGCGGACAGGGTTCGGGTTCCGTGACTTATATGTCTTATCCCGGAGAAACCGTTGTCGTAGACGGCGGTGAAAGAGTTACGGGTTGGAGCGAAACGGAAGAAAGCGGACTTTATAAGGCTTCGCTCGATATAAACGAAGTAAGGCAACTTTGGGTGAACGGCAGCAGAGCGCAACTCGCCCGCAGTGCAACCGTGAACGAATGGAACGAATTGCTTTCCTGGGATAAAATGACTAAAACCATAAAGGTGTATGCAAGCGACGTTGAAGGGATTTCTGAATGCGAAATCGTGGTGCATATGTCGTGGGCGGTCGATATCATGAGAGTTCAGGCTGTATTAAACGACGAAAACGATACGTCGGTTAAATATCTGCAACTCAACGAATTCGACGAAGGCGTTATTTTCGGGCGCAGTTCCCCGTTTAAAACCGATTATCAGCATTACTATTTGCAGAACGCGAAAGAACTTCTCGACAGAGAAGGCGAGTTCTGGTATGACGAAGAAAACAAAGAACTTTATTATCGTCCTCGCCTTGGCGAAGATCTCGCAACTGCGGAAGTAGTCGTGCCTTATATCGACACGTTAGTCGATATTCAGGGCGAAAGCGAAGATAATCCCGTTAAAAACCTTACAATAAAAGGAATAAATTTCAGATACAGCGCTTTTGACGGAACTTATCGTTACGGTTTCACCGAAAATCAGGCAAATCATTATCCCGTTTACAGAAGCGGAAGCATGATCGGTTACGACGTTCCCACGGCAGCCGTTCAGGCTCAGTGCGCGTCCGGAATCAAAATCGACAGATGCGCGGTGACGAGATGCGGCGGTTCGGGTATTGTTTTCCGTTATTCGGTATTCGATTCCGAGATAATCGGCTGTACGATAAGCGATATGAGCGCGTCCGGCATAATGATCGCGCCTTCCGTAAATTGCGGGGATCTTTTGTACGAGGCGCAAACGAGAGGAAGCAATATACTCGTCGCAAACAACTATGTAAACTGGATAGGTATGGATTATTACGGCGCGATCGGTATTCTCAATTGCTATGGCTCGAACGTCGTGATAAGAAACAACGAAATAGCCTATTGTTCGTATACAGGCGTCAGCGTCGGTTGGGGCTGGTCTACGAGAGAGATAGAGTGTAAAGACAATATCGTCGCGTATAACGATATTCACCACACGTCTATGTTTGTGTGCGACACGGCGGCGATATACACGCTCAGCGCGCAGAGAGGAACTCAAATCAGAAACAATTACGTTCACGACGTGATGAGATCGAAGTTCGTTTCGTCTACGACTCCCGCTTACGGCATCTATCTTGACGAAGGCTCTAACTATATGGTCGTTACGGATAACGTAATCCGCAACACGAACGAGGACGAGTATCTCGTATTCACACATCAGTCGGGTTTGGGTAACTACATAGCGGGCAATAAAACAAGCGACGCGGAAATCGAAGCGAAAGCGGGCGTAAACAAATATTACGCAAAGACCGTTCCCGGCGAGTTAAGAGAGGGAAGTTTTGTTCGTAATATGGCGCTCGGTCATATTGTTAACGCGACGACCGGAGAAGTCGGTTTTGCCATTACTCCCAAAAAAGATATAACCGTTACTGCTATCGGCAGATTCTACGTTTCAGGCAACAACGAGGTTCATAAGTTGAAGATAATCGATGCCGAAACGGGAAATGTGGTCGCAAGCACGTCGGTCGATATGCGGACGGCAAAATGTGACGGTTCGGGATTTAAGTACGGAGAACTGTCGGGTGAAGTCGTTCTTTCGGCAAACAAGGAATACTACGTCGTAAGCGAAGAGCGTTGCTACGGAGATTTGTATCTCGATAAAGAAACTAATATCATCTTCGACGAAACTCTGGCGACGGTTTCTTCATATGTACTTAAAAAAGACGGTTTGGACAATTATTTGCCTGCAAAAAAACTTGCAGATAAAAATATGGGCGGACTTAATCTGATTATCAAATAAAACACCGGAAGGTATTATGCGTAAATTACCGTTTAACCAGGTTCACCTGGATTATCATAATGGTGATGATATTACGGATATCGGCAAAGACTTTAACGAGGAAGACTTTATTTCCTCGTTAAAGTCTTCTTGCGTAGAATCCGTCGCGTTGTTTGCGAAGTGTCATCACGGAAATTTCTATTATTACACCGACAAATTCAAAAGACATCCTCATCTTGCCTGCAATCTGCTCAGAAGGCAATTCGATGCTTGCCGCAAAAACGGAATAAGAGCGTCGGTATACATTTCGGCAGGCATAGACGAATATTATGCAAAACTTCATAAAGAAGATTGTTTTGTTCAGAAAGACGGAAAATATTCATGGAGTCCCGATTTTGAAACGGCGGGATTCCATCTTTTGTGTTTTAATTCTCCTTATCTTGATTTTTTGGCGGAACAGACCGAGGAGGTTGTTTCGGAGTTTGACGCCGATGAGGTTTTTTTCGATATATGTTCGGAAAAAGTGTGTTATTGCAAACATTGCACGGAAACGCTTATAAGCGAAGGTAAGGAACTGACCGACGAAAATTATGCGGAATTAGCCCGCAGAACATATAAAAAGTATTACGAGAGGGTAAACGGAATAGTAAGAAAATATCTGCCTCACGCCGATATTTTCCATAACGGCGGCGGTTTTATCCGCGGCAGGCGGGATCTTATGGACGCCGATACCGTTCTCGAAATCGAAGCGTTGCCAACGGGGCATTGGGGATACGATAATTTCCCGATGGCTGTCGCTTACATAAAAAATATCGGGAAAGATTATGTCGGAATGACAGGCAAATTTCATACCGAGTGGGGAGAATTCGGCGGATATAAACACCCGAACGCGTTGAAATACGAGGCTGCGCTTGCGATAGCGAACGGCGCGAAGTTTTCCGTCGGGGATCAACTTCACCCTTCAGGGAGAATCGATCCGCTCACTTACGAAATTATCGGCAATGCGTTTTCTTATATAAAAGAGAGAAAAGAATATTGCGAGGACGTTCTGCCCGTTGCTCAGATAGGCGTTTTAAGCGTCGAAACGAACAAAGGCGGTTATAACGAAGACTCGGACGTGGGAATTAACAGAATTCTTCTCGAAAAACAATATTTATATGCTTTTTTGGATAAAGAAAGCGATTTTTCAAAGTATAACGTTCTGGTTCTACCCGATTGTATAGAATCAGACGACGAATTGAAAGAGAAGTTAAAAATTTTTGTGAGCGGCGGCGGCAAATTGCTGTGCAGCGGCAAAAGCGGAATCGGTTTAACAGATTTATTTGATCTTGGCATTAAAAATTTGCAATGTAATTCTTACGAGCGAAATTATTTTGTTCCCGAAATCAAACTGAAAAGTTTTTCAAAAAAAGGGACTTTCATAGTTTATTCCGATACGTTGAAGGGCGAGCCGACGGGGAGAATTCTCGGCAAATTGTATAATCCTTATTTCAACAGGACGGTCGAGCATTTCTGTTCGCATATGCACGCGCCCGTGAACTATTCTTCGCCATCAACGTTCGTAACGGTCGGAAAAGACGGAGGATACGTTCCTTATGACATTTTCGCCGATTATGCCGCGAACGGCGAGCTGTTTCAAAAGGAATTAGCCGACGAAATGATAAAAATCCTTGCCGGCGGCAAAAAAATTATCGATACCGACATTTGCTCGGGCGGAGTGGTTGTTATGGGAGAACAATCGCGATTCAAAAGATACATTCTTCATGCTTTATATGCTCCGCTTAGTCTGAGAGGCAGAAAAACGCAGGTTATCGAAGATATTCCGCCTCTTTATAACGTCAGATTTTCATTGACGGGAACCCGTCGGACGGTTAAAATAGAATATGTTCCTGAGCATAAAGAAATTCCGTTTACGCGAAGCGGTGACAAAACGGAATTTGAAATAGATGTAAATTGCCACAGCATTGTTGCGGTTTATTACGAATAAGAATTATTTTCGGAGATAAAAATGATTTTTTCAAAAGATTTTATATGGGGATCGGGCAGTTCGGCGTTTCAGGTTGAAGGTGCTGCGGATAAAGACGGAAAAGGCAGAAGTATATGGGACGACGCCTGTGAAGAAGGTCATCTTACGGGAACAACGGACTCGTCGTCGTGCGATTGTTATAACAGAATAAAGCAGGACGTTGCCATTATGAAGAAAATCGGTCTTAAGGCATACCGTTTTTCGATCTCGTGGCCGAGAATTATGCCTGACGGAATCGGAAAGGTGAATAAGGCGGGCATTCGCTATTATAATGCGCTTATAGACGAACTTCTGGCAAACGGTATTCAGCCTGTTATAACGTTATATCATTGGGATTTGCCGTCCGAATTGCACAGACGCGGAGGTTGGCTAAATCCCGATATTTCCGATTGGTTTTACGAATATGCGACAGTTTGCGCGAAAGAGTTCGGTGACAGAGTAAAATTCTTCTTCACAATAAATGAATTCCAAAGTTTTTTAGGTTTGGGCTACGATTACGGAGCTCACGCTCCTTTTCAAAGGCTCAGCAGAACGGAACTTCTGATTGCTTCGCACAATGCTCTTCTGGCTCACGGAAAAGCGGTAATGGCATTGCGGGATAACGCTCGCGGCAACGTAAAAATATCGGTCGCGCCGTGCGGCGTCGTAAAAATGCCGTATTCCGAATCCGATATCGAAGCGGCAAGAAAAGCGACGTTCGGGTTTATGGGTAAAAATGTTTCCAACAATACATGGTTTATGGATCCGATTTACTTCGGCTCTTATCCCGAAGATTATCTGCGTGCTTTTTCCGATACGGAATTTAAGTACGATAAGGAAGATATGAAAGTGATAAACCAAAGACTCGACTATTTTTCTTTCAACGTTTATACGGGCGATTACGTCCGCGACGACGGGAGCGGCGGATATGAAAGCGTTCCGCATGGAATAAATACCGTTTACAACGGAATGAATTGGCCAACAACGCCCGATTGCGTGTATTACGGGGCGAAATTTTTCTATGAAAGATATAAAACGCCGATTATAGTTTCCGAAAACGGTTTTTGCGCTTCGGACGTAAAAATCAAAGGGGAAACGATAGACGACGGAGATAGAATTTCTTACACCAAAGCCTGTCTGAAAGGGCTTGAAAGAGCGGCGAAAGAGGGAGCGGACGTCCGCGGTTATTTCTATTGGTCGCTTATGGACAACCTTGAATGGACGGAAGGATATCGCAAACGTTTCGGCTTGGTTTACATCGATTACGAAACAAAAGAAAGGGAATTGAAACGTTCGGCTCTCTGGTATTCGGACGTTATTAAAAACAACGGAGTTTAACCGATGAAAAAAGTTCATCTGATTTGCAACGCGCATATCGATCCCATCTGGCAATGGGATTGGCAGGAAGGCGCAAGCGCGGCGATATCGACTTTCGCTTCGGCAGTCGCTTTGGCGGACGAATACGATTATATTTTTTGTCACAACGAAGTAACGCTCTATAAATATATAGAGGAATATGCTCCCGAATTATTCGGAAAAATCAAAAAACTTATTTGCGAGGGCAAATGGCGTATAATGGGAGGCTGGTATCTGCAACCCGATTGCAATATGCCTTCAGGCGAAAGTTTTGTCCGTCAGATACTGAAAGGGAAAGAATATTTTACAGAGAAATTCGGGGTTTTCCCTTCGATCGCCGTAAACGTCGATCCTTTCGGACACACAAAGGGACTGGTACAGATTATAAAAAAATGCGGGCAGGACGGGTATTTGTTTATGCGACCTTATCCGCACGAACTTAATCTTCCGTCCGAACAATTTGTCTGGAAGGGGTTTGCGGACTGTGAAATAAAAGCAAACAGAGTAGAAGGCTATAACACCCCTCTCGGTAACGCCGTGCAGTTGATTAAAGACAGAACCGCGCACCAAAGTCAGAACGTAATTTGCGTGCTTTGGGGCGTCGGAAATCACGGCGGCGGACCTTCGAGAAAAGATTTATCCGACATAGAAACCCTTTTAAAGGACGAAGATATCGAGTATATTCATTCTTATCCCGAGCAATTTTTTGCCGAAATGAAAACCGACGCGACGTATGACAAATCATTGCACATTTCTATGCCCGGTTGTTATAGTTCGATGGGGAAAGTGAAGCGCGCGCATATCAAACTCGAAAACGAACTTTATCAAGCCGAAAAGTTATGTTCTTTGGCTGCGCTTTCCGGTAAAATGGTTTATCCGAGCGAGAAATTCGGAGAAATCACCGAAGATTTGCTTAACGCCGAGTTTCACGATACGCTTCCGGGTTCATGCATCGCCGCGGGAGAAACAAACGCGCTCGATTATCTGTCTCACGGTCTGCTCGATGCGGAGAGGTTAAAGACAAAGGCGTTTTTTGCTTTGCTGGACGATAAAAAGAAAGCGGATAACGGCGAGTATCCCGTTTTTGTCGTAAACACAGAGCCTTATCCGATTTCTGAAAACGTTGAATGCGAATTTATTCTTGCCGATCAGAATTGGGACGAAAACACCGTTTCGGAGATAACATTATTCGATGGAAACGGTAAAAAAGTGCCTTTTCAACAGATTAAAGAGGAAAGCAATCTAAATCTTGATTGGAGAAAAAGGATAATCTTCAAAGCGGATGTCGGGGCGATGTCTGTATCGAGATATAGTATTTTTACGAAATTAAAGCCTAAAAAACGTAATGAAACAAGCAATGAGTTTGCGTATAGGGACGCACACAAGTATGTAGAAATAGATAAGACTTCAGGTTATTTAACGCATTATGAGATCGACGGAAAGGAATACATAAACGGTGAATTAAAACTCGTGATGTTCGATGATAACGCCGATCCATGGGGAATGGGCGCGGAGCAATTAAAACGAATCGGAACGAATGAACAGGCGTTTGAACTCGAAAAGAATCCGCAGGCGCAGTTCAACGGCTTAAAAAGCATAGAAACGATAGAAAACGGAGATATTTATCTCGGAATCGAGGCGTTTTTCATAAAGGACAATACAAGAGCGAGGGTGTGCTATAAAATTTATAAAAACACCGACGCAGTGGATATCGACGTTACGTTGTTTATGAACGACGTGAATAAAATCGTCAAACTGAAAGTTCCCGTCGCTATGCAGGGTACGCTTGTCGGGCAGACAGCATTCGGAGAAGAACCTCTGTTCACCGACGGCAGGGAGAACGTTTTTCACAGGTATGTCGCAGTGAAAAACGGATCGGAAAGTTTTGCCGTCATCAACAATTGCGTTTATGGCGGGAGGTGTGGGGAAAAATCTGCTTTTAATTTTTTTGTTAGGGT
>ERZ808278.815-NODE-815-length-16459-cov-3.907096_pt1 | contig 16459 bp, 9 predicted proteins | sample MGYA00521239_ERZ808278 | MGnify/ENA primary metagenome ERZ808278 (study PRJEB31516, sample SAMN03275600) | gut metagenome | biome: mammalia-associated habitat; material: feces | host: Papio cynocephalus | place: Kenya | collected 2012-07-17 ... | reverse complement strand
GAGCGTTGCCTTGCCAAGGCAAATGTCGCGAGTTCGAATCTCGTTTCCCGCTCCAAATAGAAAAAGCAGGTCAATAGACCTGCTTTTTCTATTTGGATTAGGCTCTCGAGTGAGTACGCGGCAACAAGTTGCCGTCGTTCGCATTTGAGCGAAGCGAAAATCCAGCCGAGGCACTCCGCCAAACAAGACACGAAATAACAGATAACCTCAAGGCGGAAACGGCTGTATCTCGTTGAGCAGGTCAGTAGACCTGCTTTTTCTATTTGGATTAGGCTCTCGAGTGAGTACGCGGCAACAAGTTGCCGTCGTTCGCATTTGAGCGTCAGCGAAAATGTTGCCGTTCCCTGCGGATATAAAACCAAATATCGGATATGTAAACGGAAACGGCAAGATCTCCTTTCCAAATGGCGAAAACTAAGAGATGGAGCAACGCAGCAAGGCACAGCCTTTTTGTCGTTCGCATTTGAGCGAAGCGAAAATGCTGACGGCTTCACCGATATGCAAAATCATTTATCAACCGTCTGAGGGCTTTTAAAAGTCTTCAGGCGGCATTTTATTACATTAGCACCTCCTCTGTATTCCTTGAAAAAAGCGGCTTGCGCCGTGAGGCGCAAGCCGCTTGAAGCCGATCGACGAATTTATCGCCGATTAGATTTTATTGTGCCTTATTGCTCTTATTTCTCTTCTTTCTTTTTAACGAGGAAGAGAACTGCCGCAAGTGCGGGAAGCATAATCGAGCTTACCGCAACGCTGCTTCCGCAGCCGCCGCTCTTGGATTCGGAAGTGCCGTCGGATTCGTTAGGCTTTTCTTCGGACGTTCCGGGTTTTTCGGACGTACCGGGCTTGTCGTCGGAGGTGCCGGGTTTGTCATCGGACTGACCGGGCTTATCGTCGGACTGGCCGGGGTTATCGGGCTCGGTATCCTTGATTTCAACGGACTTATAGTCAGGCTCTTCGCCTGCGCCGTATTCTCTCAAACCGACCTTCATTTCCGCAGCGGAAGAAGAAGCGGGAGTTTCAACGGTGAGGATGCTTGCCTCGAGGTTGAAGGTTCCGAGCGAATCGCTGATCGTGGAAGCTCTTGCCGTATCGACGGTGATGGTAAGCGCGCCGCTTTCGGCTACCGCGAACTTAATGTTGTGTACGCCGAGAGCGTTCGGATTTTCAGACTTGGAAACGTTGATCGTTCTCGTCTTTTCCATAACCACTATATCGCCGTTAGCGGCTTTAACGTAATACAATTCGTAAAGCGCGGTGGTGTTAGCGGTTACTTCTTCGGGAGCATAGTTCGTGAAGAGGATATAAGTGAAGGTGTAACGGCTGTACGGATCGAAGAAGTCGAATCTTACGTAACCGTTAGTCTGGAATTCACGTCCGTTCTTGTAGTAACCTACGGTGGACTTGAAGTCAACCTTGAAGTTTATGCCTGCAGTGAAATCGTAAGCTTTCATAAGCGTTACGGAGTTGTCGCTCGTAAGCAAATATGCGCCCTTGCCCGTTTCGGTAGTACCGTCGCCGCTATGAGCATATCCGTTATCGAATCTGCCAACGTAAACGTAAAGGGGATAAAGCTTGCCTTCGCTAACTGCGATAAATTCGGTGGAACCTACTTCGTCGGCGATGTTGGATTTCTTGATGGTAAGAGTTCCGTCAACATAGCTCCATTCGGTGTTGGAGATGGAAACGTCGCCCTTCATAACGTCCTCAACGGAGGTAAGACCGAGTTTGAACTTAACGTCGGTAAGCTCGCCTTTCGTTGCGAAAGCGACGTGAGCTTTTTCCATTGCGGAAGATACGTACGTCATGTTGATAGCCGTACCGGTATTGGTTGCTTCGTCCTCGATGATTAACTGACCCTGTTTTGCGAACGGGAGTTTCTTGAAGAACGATTTTTTGATCGTGAGTTTGCCGCCTTCGTAAGCGATATCTTCTGCAGCTGCAACAACGCCGCTGTCGGAAGAAACCTTAAGAGACGTTCCGTCGGTGTTGATAACGTCGAGAACGAGGTCGTTTGCGGGGTTAGCGATATCTACGGTGTAGATTTCCTCATCGGAAGCGCCGACAGGTCCCGTAACGCCGATACCGTTCATATCTTTGTTAGCTTTGAAACCGAAGTTAGTATTCTGATGGTTGAAGAAGAATCCTACGTAAGCAACGCCGTTTGCGAAGCTGCTCTGCAATGCGGCAGGAGTCGCGATGTTCTGACCGTTTACTTTGAAGTAACCTTCCGACGCAGCGTCTTTACCGAAATAAATTTCGATAACGAGATTTTTGATCTTCGGAAGATGTTCATATTCCGCATTGGTGGAAGCCGTCGGAACGAATCCGCCGAGTTTCTGAATATCCTTTCTGCCGTTTCCGAAGAAGAGAGCCGTCAAGGAAATGTCTTTTGCGGTACTGTCGGAGAAATAGTCCATATATTTATAGGAATCCATAACGCCGAGAAGCGCCCATTCCGTTCCGTCGCCGAAAGCTTCAACTTCGAGAGAAATAGGTTTCGTTACGTCAAAGCCTTTGTTGTAGAAAATTCTCGAAGAAAGAGTCGTTGCGCTGAACGCTCTGAGGTTTGCGGAAATATAATGTCCTTCGGTTACGATTTCGGTACCTTTAACAAGGTCGTTAGCTCTTGCAACCCAGCCTTCCGTGGCTACTTTGCAGTAAAGCGAACCTTCCAAAGAATCTTCGCCGATACCGATATTGAATTTAAGACTGCGATAATCGCCGATCTTAGTTTCAAGGAATTCTTTTTTAAGCGTAAACGTGTAAGTTTTTCCGTTCTGAGTAAGCGTATAATCTTCGCCCGCAGTCAAAGGTGCGGAATCAGCTTCTCTCATACCGGTTTTTACAACTATACTATCCTGAGTTGCAGCTCCGGTGTAATCGAAAGTATAGGAAATATCGTTAAGCTCCGTTACTTCGACATGGCTTGCGCCTTTCCATACAGGAGGAGCAGCTTTCTGAACGGTTGTAATAACCGACGCTTTGCCGTTTTCGGCAACAACGGTCAATGCCGTAGTTTTCGCGATCTGAGCTACATAAGTATTCCAGAATGCGGGTTTAATAATGATTTTTTTGGCGTTTTCATCACCGTCAACAGCCTCTATTGCATAAGCATTTTCATCGGTGATGTCGTTTCCGTTTGCAGTGAGTTTAACTTCTCCCGTAAGGTTTCTTGCTGTGAACGAAAGTTCTGCGGGAAGAGAACCCGTAGAAAGATCTATGGTTCCGTTAAGAGCTGCCGAAACAGAAGAATATTCAACATAAGGAGTGTTATATTCACCCATTAACATTCTGCACGAAGCAACGTCGCCTGTTCCTATTGCGAAGTAGCATCCGTTGGGGAAACTATCTACAGTTACGAAATCCCAAAGAGATGCTGCCGCATTCGCCTGGTGACCGAGCATAGAACCATCGACTTTCATATAAGAAATGTCGCCGTCGGTGCCGGTTCCGATGTGGATTTCAACGGTATGAAGCTGATCGTAAATAATGTTCATTCCGTTAATACCCTCTAACGCTCTACCGGAGTTAGCAGGGAAAAACTGCCTGTTTGTTCCATCTACAATTATGTGAGGGAATTTATCGCCCGCTGCGCTTCCTCCGGTGTGGTTAGTACCTTGCCAACCGTCTTTACCGTTCAACAATACAAGACCCGTCCAGCGACCTTCGTTGCTAAGCATAAACTGGAACGTTACCGTTCTGTTCGGAGCTTCGAGAATGTTTGCATTGTTTATAATCGCGCCGCCGGCATATGCGCCGTACATAATACCCGAGCCTTCAGCTACTTCGGTGAGCGGTCTTTTGGGATCGCTGAACTGCCACTGCGTTGCAGGGGTGTCGTCTGCTGCCTTGGCGTCGGTTTTAACGAGATTAAGACCGACAACAAGACACAATGCCATAACTACCGCAAAAAGCGCGGAAAATATGGACTTAGCCTTTTTTGTTTTCATCATTTTGTTTACCTCCCGGTATATTTTTTTATCTTTTAAGCTTTCCGCGGAAGAAATCACCCCGCGGAAAATCATAAAGCTTTCTGTGAATTTTAATGGTTTTTAATAACCCATTCTGTAAGTGTAGTTAAGTCTGCCTGCGGGAGCGCAGTCGCCGCCGCAATAGAATGCGAATACGTCTCCGAACGAATAAACGCCTACGCCGTCGTTGGTTTCGGTTTTAGTTCCCGCAAAGATGTTGTCGGAAACCTTAACGCCTATTTCGCTCGCGCTCGTAACGCCTAACGCCTCGAGCGGGATACGATAGGAAACGTATTTGCCTTCGGTGTAAATATCCGCGTCGAAATCGAGCGTGGTGGCGAGAATTTTATCGTCGGCGTCCGTGCCGAGACTCTCGATGGACGTAACCGCGCCGTTCGGCGAGCGGTTGATCACGAAATCGTAACCGCCCCAGCCGTTTCTTCCGCCTGCGGAGATCCAGAGGTTCATCCAGCCCTTGTCGCCCTGCTCGTATGCCGTAACGTCGTTCTTTGTGGCAACGAGAACGTAGAGATACTCGCTGTCGTTGGCGATTTTGATATAATCTATATCGTTTCTCGCGGTGTTGTCCGTGTAGGTGTACTTGTCGGCTATACTCTTCGCGTTTCTGTTGACGGCGTCGCCCGTGAAGTCGATATATTTCGCTTTCACGTCGTCCCAGGCGGAAATGTTTTTGTAATCTACGGTCTGTCTCATCCACATCGCCGCAGCCGAAGCCTTTCCGCCGTCCTCATACTTGAACTTTCTGACGTTCTCGACAAGGTTAAGGAAATAGTTGTCGCCGTAGCCGCCCGCGTCTCTCATCATTTCGACGTCTCTCGAGAACGCGATGCTGAACGTATCGACGAAAGTTGCGTATCTGCCGTTCTGATCGAGTTTCTGAGCGACCCATTCGTTCCAGCCCGTTACGGTTACCATCCATACCTCGTCGCTTCCGCTGTAGTTATGAACGTTCTCCCATTCGCTGACGAAATTCGTTGCCGTAAGCGCGGAATCCACGCTGTCCGTCTGATATGCGTAAGTCTGATTTGGAAGCGCGCCTCTGCCGCGGTACTTATACGAGGTGTTCTTTCTGCTTCTCGCAAGATACGCCTCCGACGACCAGTTTCCGTCGATATGCTGTGCAACCGAAACGTTCATTATGCCGCCGTAGTTTTTCTGCGGGAAAGAATAATCCATCCAGGGGAAGCCGTTTTCGTAAGAAGTCGGCGTGACAGCCGTCGGCCAGACGACGTTTCTTATCCAGAAAGCGTCCGCGACAGCCTGGTTCGTAAGGTACTGCTTATCGAAGCTGTACGTTACGAGAAGGGGTTTGCCCGAGGGATTTCTCGTTTTATCCGCCGTAAACCAGCAGGATTTATACTTGAAGTTATCTACCGCGTAATAGTTGTTGTAAACCCACTCGATAACCTTGGTCGTAGTCTGCGTACGGACGGTTTCGTCCGAGGCGGTATACGGGTTGCAGCAGATGGGAACTATTCTCGGAACCTCGTAGCCTTCGGCTTGCATTTCGAGAATGGTGTCCATCAAAGCTATCGTCGCGTTCTTATAAATATTCACGGCGTTGGTTCCGTTCATATTGGCGTTGGTGAAATCGAGGTATAAAAAGTCGATTCCCGCCAGGGTCAGAAGCTCGAGATGTCTCCTTATAACCCATTTATCGTTGGAACGATAATAGCCGTAAAGCGGTTCCTCGAAATAATGGAAAGCATTCTTCGGGGAAATCTTCGAGTCGTAATTAGCCGACCCGGGGAGCGCCCAGAGGGGATTCGTGAGATCGTAAGGATCGTACGTTTCGAGCATCTTCGATATATCGTAAATGCCGCCTATATCGTCGCCGAGCCACATAAAGTAGAAAATACCTACGTATTTGCTCTTCTTTTTAACGCCCTTCGCCGTGACTTCTCCTCCGTCGAAAACGGAAGAAAGCTGCGACGTGGTGAAATACTGCTCGCCCATTTCGAGGAGCTTTTTGGTGTAATCCGCGTCGTAAACGTCAAGCCAGTCCTCGCCGTAGTCGTAACCCGCAGGTCCGACGGGAGACTGAGAAGTCGATTCGGAATCTTTTTCCGATTCCCTTTCCGATTCCCTTTCCGATTCTCTTTCCGATTCGGACTGAGACGAGCTCTCGGAATTGTTATCCGAAGCGGTCTGCGAATCTCTGTCGGAATTACCTTTCGAGTCCGATCCGCCGTCCGAAAAACAACCCGTCATCAAGAACATAGCTATAACCATTAAAACGGAAATTATCTTGTAAATTAAACTTTTTTTTGCGTTCGTCATACTCTTCTCCGATTTTATTTAACGTACCAGCTGTAATTGATACGTCCTAAAGGCGCGCAATCGCCGTTTGTATAAAGGTCGGTCACGTCGAAATCCTTCTGAAGATTATCGGTTACTTTAACCTGAAGCCCGAACGAAGTTTCGGTTATGCCGAGTGCGGATTTAGCTACCTTAACGATCATCACGTTGCCCGAAACGTAGGTTTCCGCTTCGCCCGCATTTTCAAACGTCTCGTCCGAAATTCTGTCTATGCTCGACTTCGTTCCGTCAAGACTGCGGTTTATAACGTACTGAAGGTTGTTCCAGCCGCCTTCCGCGCCCTCCAAGCCTATCCAGAGGTTCATCCATCTCGTGTCCTCGGCGGCTTTCTGAGTGATGTCGCCTTCGGTTGCGATCATGAACCATACGTTGTCGCTGTCGGCAGCGATCCTGAGCTCTTTGATGTCGTTTCGACCTGTGTCGTTTTTATAATAAGTTTCGCCCGCGCCCTGATGATCTCTGGGCTTGGTGTCGCCCGTAAGGTCTGCGTAGGAAGTTATACCGTTCCAATTCGCAAGGTCGAGCATATCCTTATCCACATAGCTCTCATAAGTTACGTCAGTATGTCCCGCGCCCTTATACTTTCTGATGTTTTTGACCATCTGAATGAAGCAGTTATCGAGGTATCCGCCGTTCATCATTTCGATATCTCTGGAAAATTCCATATCGAACGTATCGACGAAATAACCGTAACTGTCGCCGAGAAGGGGATCCTTACTCTGCTTTTGAGCCATCCATTCGTTCCAGCCCGTTATGAACACGAGATTGACGTCCTTGTTCTTCCATACGGTATCCCACTGCTCTTCAAAGTTCGTGTTTTTAACGGCGTTTTCGTAAGTGTTGGTGTTAGTCGCGTTGGACCAGCCTCTTCCGCGGTTGGCGTTGTAATACTTAAGCGCCTGTTCCTTGGAAACCTTGTTTTTCAAGGTGTCGGAAAGGTTATCGTAGTTGTGCGGCGCGAAAAGCCCCGACAACGAGAAGTTTATTCCGCTCATTTTTGCATCAGAAAGTCCGCCGCCGATACCCGTGTGCTGAGAAGCCGAAACGTTCATTATCGTGTAATCGTTTACGTTGTCCGTGAACGTTTCCTGCGGGTATCTCCAGGATATCCACGGGAATTTGTCCGCGTTGTACGCGCTGTTCGGCCACTGAGCGGCTTTAAAGTAGAATTTGTTTTTGATATTCTCGTCGCTGCCCGCGTAAGAGGAAATTATCCAGGGCTTATCGGCATTACCCGTGAACATTACGGAGTCGTATTTACCTCTTTTATAGAAGGCGTTATAAATTTCCGTAGTTCTGCCCGTGGAATCGGAGTTGGTCATAAACATTGCCTTGGGAACGTTATACCCGAGGTTCTGATACTCTAAAAGTACGTTTAAAACCGTTCTCGCGGCGGGAGCATAATAATCGTTGTTGGTCGTGTCGAAGCAGATAAAATCAAGACCCGCGTTAATGAAGAGTTCGACGTGTTTGCGAACTACCCATTCGTCCTCGATCTGATAATAACCGTACATCGGCTCGCCCCAGAACGTGAAATTCGGTCCGTATTTGACCTCTTCTCCCGTAAGAGTGTTTTCGACTTTACCCTCTTGCTCGTAGGATTCGACGTTGACCGCCGTACCCGCCTGACTTGCCCAAAGGAAATAGAACACGCCGACGACGTTGTCGTTATAACCGCTCACCTGCTCGAACGAACGACCGAAGTCGTCCGTTCCCGCAGTTCTTATAAAGCCGTTATTCATATCGGAAGAAGCTTCGTACGTTCCCGTGATCTTCTTCTCAACGGTGTTATTCTTGCTTTCCCCGTTCTTGCTTTCCCCGCCCGAAGGGGTCGTCGTGCACGCCGCGGCGGCGAAAATGAGCGACATTCCGAGCGCGAAAGCGGGAATTTTTTTATTCATCGCGTAAACTCCTTAAAATTAAGCAGCCGTGTTATACGGGGAGTTTTTAAGTCCGTTTGTCTTAGCCGAAACCTGAGCGGGATCGGTGTAGATGAAGTTATTCTTCGTTGCGTAGCTTGCAAAGCCCGATTTGATCCTGTTGAAAAGCGCGGTTCCGTCCCATGCTCTCGTGGTGGACGTGAAGTACGTGGAAAGAATCTTCGCAACGTCGTTGTAAACGTATTCGCTCGTTCCGTCGATAGTCGCGTCGGTCATACCCGAGCACTTACCGAAAATAAGGTAAGGCGAGGTGGAACAATCGCCTGCGGCTTTAACGTAGGTGTAATCGATGCTCTCGGGAATCTCTACGCCTTTAACAAGCTGAACGAGAGTGATGGGAGCGTCGTTTTCTTTAACGTAGGTCTGATAAATACCGTTCTGTCCCTGAGGAGAAAGAAGGAATTTAAGGAAGTCTACGGCGTATTCGTTGACAGTGGTGTTGCCGGTGTTTAAAATACCGAAGTTTTCCTGCGGTCCGCCGAAGGATCTTACGTTATCCGCAACTCCGTTAAGGTCGGATTCCATAGCGGGCATAAGGAACCAGCCGAGCTGACTGGAAATGGTCTTTGCGTCGGGGTACTGAGTGGGTTTGCCCTGAACTTCGGTCTTGAACGCGTCTCTGTAAGTTCTTACGTAGTCGAGAGCTTCGACGTAGAAGAGCTTAAGGTCGTCATACGCACCGTTACGCTCATAGTTAAGCGTAGTTTCGTTGAAACGGTGGAAAGTATCGAGATATGCCGCATTGGGATCGGAATAGCTCATAAGGTCGTAAAGGTTTTCCATTACCTCGGTGTAACGCTCGGAGGTAGGATTGTAACCCGTCTGATTGAAATACAAATCTACAACCTTATTGAGGTTGAAGGAGTATTTGTCTACGGCGTCAACGCTCGGATCGGTCGAGTCATAAGTCCAGTCCGCGTCGATATCGGATACGTAGCTGTAATCGTCGGAAGTCGAATGTACTTCGTCGATGAAATCGCGGAAATACTGATCGAGATACATATTGACGAGGTGAGAAAGCATGTTGAACGAGCCTTCTCCGCAGGACTGCTCGCTTCTGGAAAGTCCGAGAGGATTCTTGAAGTTTTTGCCCGTAGCTTCCTTAGCCGTCTTTAAGGAATTAAGGAGCCACGTCCAGGTGATCTTGGAATTGTCGATGGTTCCGTCCTTGCCTACGACGTCGCTCTCTCCCAAAACGTCGAGAACGGCTTTCTTGTTATAGAAAACGGTGAGGTAGTTGGACGAATAGCTTACGCCGGGGATAGTCTCGCTTGCGCCCGAAACTTTTGTTCTGTAAGCGTCGGGTTCGAGAGCGTCCTTCCAGGCTTTGTTGCCGTCGATATAGGGGTTAGCCTCTTCCATATAAGGAGTAAGATCGACTATTTTGTTGGTGCCGTAATATTCGGGGATGTTCGAGGTCTGAACGATCGTAGCGTCGGTAACCGTACCGCCCGCCATATTTCTTATTGCCGTCATATACGCTTCGGGGTCGGTTTTGTTATTGATGATAACCTCAACGTTTTTATCGAGTACGTCGTGCTGGTAATCCATATAAGCGTCCGCAACCGCCTGAAGCGCGTTCTGCTCGATTATGTTTACGGCAGTGTATAACATAATAGTTATAGTGTCGTCGCCGCCGGGCTTATTCGATTCGTTCGGCTTATTGGACTCGTTCGGCTTTTCGCTCGTTCCCGGGGTGCTTTCGGTGCCGCCGTTGGAGCCGCCCGCCGAACCGTTATCGCCGCTGTTTTCTCCGCACGCGATGATGCCGAGCATCATAACGAAGCAAAGAAGCATAGCAAGTAATGATTTGAATATTTTCTTCATTTCTTTTCCTCCTTTGAAGAAACTTTTTTTATTTTTTCCCGAGCCCCTTTTTCAGGCTCGGGATTTTGCCTTTTTATTGTTCTTGGTTTTATTGAACGCCTTCGCGCCGTTTTAAAGCTTCATTCCGCTCGCGAAATCGCCGCCGATGAAGAATTTAACGCTTATCGCCGTGGAGATTATGAGCGGGATACCCGCGACGAGATACATCGCGTACTGAACGCCCTGCGTGTAGTTGGTCACCACGGAATTGAGGTACGGCATAAGCACGCCCTTTTCGGGATGATTGATGAACAGAAGGTTCGGCCACATATAATCGTTATACATCGCCGCGAAAATCGCTATGCCCTGTATCATCATTATCGGGAAGGTGAGCGGGAGACAGATGTGAACGAAAGAGTCGAACGTGTTCGCCCCGTCGAGCTGCCCCGCCTCGTAAAGAGATTGCGGCTGCTGACCCATAAACGTTCTCATAAGGAAAACCGAAGCTATCTGGTTACCCGCGATATACGGAATTATAAGTCCGAGCCAGTTTTCGTTGAGGTTGAGCCAGTTCGCGACGACGATGTACGTCGGCGAAAGGAGAACCACGCCCGGAACGAGCATCGGCGCGATGAAAAGGTAAAACAGAACCTTTTTGCCGCCGAAATTCTTTCTTTCAAACAAAAACGCTATATAACAGCTTAAAAACAGTACGACGACCGTCGAAATAAGGTCGATGACCACGGTGTTTATAAGCGGTGCGGAGAGTACCCCGAGCGCTTTTGAATAGTTGCTGAAATACCACCCCGATTCGGGAAGAGACCATATCGAATTGGACTGTATGTCCTGCGGGGATTTCACCGACATTATCATAGTTATGAGTATCGGCGTAAGGGAAAGGATGAGCGTTATCAGCAGGAATATTATAAGTATCGTCTGCGCAACGGCTCCGTCTATGCCCGTTTTTCTGACTTTTATTTTCGCTTTCATTTTTGTTGCAGCGACCATTTTCCGCCCTCCTTTATGAATTGTCCGATTGCATTCTGAAATTCATGAACGTCGCGACGCTTAAGAATAAGAACACCGTTACGCCCATTACGCTCGCCACACCGTAGTTTGCGTTCGTTATTTCGCGGTACATAAGCAGTGCCGGGGTCTTTATCTCGCCCTTGTTTCCGCCCGACGTGCCGTAAATGACGAATATGCTCGTGTAATTTTGTACGGACGCTATGAACGACGTTACGAAAATGTATTTGATCTGCGGCATTATAAGCGGCAAATCGATTTTTATTATTCGCTTTAACCAGGAGCAGCCGTCGAGCTTCGCCGCCTCGAAATAGGAGGAGTTAATGCCCGAAATCGCGCCGTAGAATATAAGGTAAGAGCCGATCCATGGGAACCCGAACGCGATAAGCGCGCATATCGAGGTCGCCGTGGACGAGCTGTTTATCCAGTTTTTTGCAAACCCGGGGACGAATATGCCAGCGATCGAGTTTACGAGACCGTTGCTCGTCGCCCCGAAAACGCCCTGGCTCCATACGAGCGTCGTCGCAACGCCCGGGAGTACGCCCGGCAAAAACAGAAGTATTCTCACGACGAGCGAGAATTTCTCGTGCTTGACCGCGCAGATGGCTTCCGCGAATATGATCGGCGGAATGATCGCTTTTAAAAGGTCCGCAACGAGGAACGCAAGCATAACGAGCGAGGAACGCCAGAACTCCGTGGAAGCGTAAACCGCCTTGAAATGCTTGATACCCACGAACACGTCCTGAACGCCCGGGATATAGTCGTAAAAAGACAATCTGAAGCCCAGAACTATGGGTATATAATAGAACACGATGAGAAGCGCAAATGGCACGATCATCGATATATAGACCAACTTATGCTTCCTGATGGCTGCAAAAAACGCAACGAACGAACCGTTGATTTTCGCCCTTAAGGAAGAGGAAATTCCGAACCCGAAATATGCGGTAAGAAGCCCCAGAACTACAGCCGCGATTATGCAAACCGTCTTAAGCGCGGAGAATGTGTTTCTCATCTTCGCCTGCGCCACGCTGTAATTTATGATGTAAGTATTGTTGACGTCGGAATCGTTTCTTAAGGCAAAGCCTTCGTCCGACCACATTATGAGATTCGCGGCGTCTTTTTCGTTCATCGAAAGAGTTACTTTCATACTCTTCGAATCGATAACCGCCACGCCGCCGTTGTTTATTTTAGCAACGAAGTTCTCACCCGTGGAAAAAACATAGTTTCCGTTTAAAGTTACGCCGAGCTTTGCTCTCGTTTTGTCTCCGCCCTGCTTGTTTACCTTGACGATATTGTTGTTATCCGTTATCACGGAAACGAAATCTTCGCCCGCCGAAACGGAGTTTATCTGCTCCTCTATGTCGCAAAGCTCAAAAGATTCCGTTCCGTCGTATTTCATAAGCAGGTTTCCGTCGGAATAGAAGAGCTCGCCGCCGTTATAAGCGTCGCCCGAAATCTTTTTCGCCGACTGCGCGACAAGCGTTTTTTCGCCGCTTTCCGCGTCGAACGCGTAAATTCTGTTTTTCAGCGATCTCACGCGGAACGCGCCTCTTAAATACAACGTTTTTCCGTCGTCGGAAATTATAAGCGAGGTGCTGCTGACGTTACCGTCGATATTTCCGCCCGCGTTATAAACCTTGCATTTTTCGGAAAAATCGTCGCCCTCGGCTCTGTTTTTCGCGTCCTCAACGGAAAAACTTACGATTTTGCCGCTCTGGAAAACCGCGTAAACCACGCCGTTTTTCTCTATAATGTCGTAAATCGGGTTGCTCTCGACAACGCCCGCGTCCCACAGCTTTTCGCCGCTCGGGGAAACCGCGTAAATTCTGCCGTCCTGAAGCCCCGCGATCTTCTCGTTTTCTCCCACGGAATAAAGCTTCGTAACGCTTTCCTTGGGATCGACGCCGATTTCGCTCGTTTTCGACGCCTGCGCGCCCGAATATACGCCGAAAATTATCGCCGCTATCATTAAAAGCGCGGCAATAACCGTTCCTGTGATATAAATTCTTTTCGCTTTGATTTCGCTTGTCATTTTCCCTGTTAAGCGGATTTCTGTTTGTGTCAACAAACAGAAAGGACGCGTCCTTTGATTTTTATGTTCAGGCGCTTGCACGCCGTTTTTACGCCGTCTGATTTTCTCGGCAAAGAGGGGATTTGGTCACGGTTTTTAATAACCGTACGCGCTTTTTCGTGCTTTTTGCCCTTTTTGTGCTGTTCGTGCTTTTCACGCTTTAACGCGAGCTCGCGCGCTTTACGTAAACCGATTCGATCTCCGTTTCGTCGTTCTTTTCTCCGAGGATGTAATTCACGTAACGCCTTGCTTCCAAGTCGATATGAGAATCGACGGTGGAGAGCGCTGGAACGGAATACTGTCCTAAAAGAATATTGTCGAAGCCCACGATTTTAACGTCTCGTCCCGCCTTCACGCCTCTGTCTCTGAGCGCCTTTATCGCGCCTAAAGCCATCATGTCGTTCATGCAGAACAGCCCGCCGATCTTGCCTTTTTTCTCGATGAGCTCCGCACCTGCGATATATCCCGCGTCCATTGCGGAAATCTTGGGATAGTCGCCCCAGATTATCGTGTTTTTCGCGTTGTCGAAGCCGTGTTCCTTCATAAGGTCGAGATAAGTTACGATTCGGTTATCGTCCGAGAAGCTTTTTCCCGCTCCGCAGATAAAATAAACCCCGTCCGCACGCTTTTCTTTAAGTTCCGCAAATGCTTTTTCCATTGCGGGGCGGTAATTTATCTTTACCTTAACGGGATCTTCGTCAAGTCCCGGGTGAATGACCTTTATATTCGCGCACCGAGCCTTTTTAAGGTCGGCTTCGGTCATCGGCTCGAACGCAAGATTGATTATCGCGGCTACTCTGTTCTGAATAACCTTATCTAAAACCTTTGAAAAATTGCTTTTGTTGACCCGATAAATGGATATCGTGTAATCATAATCCTCAAGCTCGGTAACCATTCGGTTGAACATCTCGAGGTAATAATAATTCGACATATCGGGTACAAGCATCGCGATGAAATCGCAATTTTTGTTGCTGCTTATATTGACCGCGATCTTATTATGAGTATATCCGCTTTCGGCTATTACCGAAAGAATTTTTTCGCGGGTCTTTTCCGAAACCGAGCCCGAGCCGTTTAAAACCCTCGTGACCGTCGTTTTCGAGACGCCCGCCATTTCGGCTATCGATTTTCTGCTTACGTTTTTTTCCATCTGCGTTTCCCTGTCCGTTTTTCGACCGAACATATATAATTATGTAATACGCGAATATAATTATGTATGCTAACCCGAACCACGGCTGAGTTTACCGCCATCCGACTGTCGACTATATTTACCCGCAACTTTTTGCGCTATGCGTAAGTGCCGCGCACCGCGTTGCGTAATACGTTGCGTTATGCATTGCGTATATGTGTTGCGTATGTGAGTTGTGTTATACATTGCGTTATGCATTGCGTTATGCATTGCGTAGATGAGCTGCGCGCCCGATACCGGATTTTAAATATGCTTTAACGTACCGACCCGCGCCATTTTTGTACCTAGGTACAAATTTTTTGTTTTAAAAAAGGTTCACGGAACCTCTTTTGTAAAAATCTTCTGTTAAAACGGGTTAAAATAAGCATTTTTACCTTAAAAATTACTATCTGCCCGTTTGTCGGTTACATTATAACATGCATTTACCCCCTTGTCAATAGAAAACCCAAAAATTTTTGCCAACTTTCAGGCTTTTTTTTAATCAACGTTTATCCCTCCGCCCAAGTTTCAAACATTCCCCGACAAAACAAATCCGCCACCAAAAAAGAGGTAAACCGCTCACCGATTTACCCCTTTGTCGATTTTAGCCGACAGACATCTGTCGCATTTATGGTTTTCTGTTAAAAAGAGCATCAAAAACACAAGTGAAGTTACTCGTTTGCTTGCTTAGCGCACCCGCTCTGTTTAACAGAGTCACAGACGCCTCGCCTAAACCTTTTTTAACATTAAATTTTGCCGCCGAAATTATTTTTTCCGACTTTTCGACTTTTCTATGTAAAAACACCTCTTCTATATCTCTGCAAAACCAAACGATTTTATAACCGTTAGACTTGCAATACTTTTCAATTTTCTTATTCAACGAAACAGTCTCCGTGTCAACAAAAATATCATCGCTGCCAAAACAAAACACTATAGTCGCGTCCGAAAACAATTTTATTTTTTGCTCTATTTTACGCTTTATTCCGTTAGCATAATAAAATCTGATATCGCTGAGAGTTGTTCTTATTTCGTCTTTGGTTATCATCGTTTCTCCTCGTATTTTATTTAACGATGATACAAGTTATCCGTTGTTTTTGCTTATATAAAAACCTTATGAGATACATCCAAAACAAATTGATTTCTATCGTTTATATATATTATATTTCAATCATCTATTGTCAGACCAAGTTCTTTAAGCCACTCAACAGACAGGTCTATCCATTCTGCGGCAGATGGTGTAAAGTAATTTTTATCGTCTGTCCGATAAACAAGATTGTCTGCCGTCGAAACGCCGTGCCTCCCCTGACCAAAGATATGTATAGAAAACCGAACTCCGTTTTTCGCCGCCGACTCTGCTATTTTTAAGGCGTTTAACGGATTTACGATTTCGTCTGTAGCCGTGCCGAATACGAATATCGGCGCGCTTTTGCTTGTAATAAGTTTTTCACAAGAAAGACGATTTTTCAGAATCTCGTCATCACCGCACAAATTCTCGAACGTACCGAAGTTGGCGTACAGTTTATCGTACAATATAACAGGATAGCACAATATTGTCGCTTTGACTTGCAGCTTTCCAATATCGAAAGGCAATTTTATATCTTTATTCTCTCCTACGCTGCCCAACATACAACAAAGATGTCCGCCGGCAGAAAATCCCACGGCAGAAATTTTTTCTTTATCAGAATGTAAACCTTCCGCGTTTTCGCAAATATATTTAATAGCAAGGCAAGCCTCGGTAAGAGCGATAGGATATCTCAACGGGCTACATGAATACCTTAACACAAAACACACAAACCCTTTCGCCAGATATCGGAGCGCAACAGCTTCGGCTTCTCTGTCGCAAGTAACAGAGTAACCGCCGCCGGGCAAAACAAGCATAACGGGCATTTTTCTGCCGGCGTTCACTTCCCGCGTTACCTCGGGAACATAACATTGTAAAACGCCGTCGGAGCCGATCGGTTTATTCAATTTAAAATAATCGTATAAATTTACTTCGTATGTATTCAGCATTTTATTTTTTCACTATATAAAACAATTTACTTTCGGACTTATTTTTTATTTCGACACGAAGCCCTTTCGTCTTTAAAGCTTTACCGCTCATAATTACGCTTTCACCGTCCATATCCCTGACGAAATAATC
>ERZ808278.814-NODE-814-length-16482-cov-17.886285_pt1 | contig 16482 bp, 23 predicted proteins | sample MGYA00521239_ERZ808278 | MGnify/ENA primary metagenome ERZ808278 (study PRJEB31516, sample SAMN03275600) | gut metagenome | biome: mammalia-associated habitat; material: feces | host: Papio cynocephalus | place: Kenya | collected 2012-07-17 ... | reverse complement strand
AGCATAGATGTTCCTTGTTTGGACGAGGGTTCGACTCCCTCCAGCTCCACAAATAGAAAAAGTCAGTCTGAAAAACAAGCACTTATGAATTAACGGTGAACTGAAAAAGTGAACTGCAATATAATAAGTTCACTAAATACAGTTGATTATGCCACGAAATCAAGTAATCGTAAAGTTCCCCACATTGAACGATAAAGGAGGGGATCTATCCAAGAAATGGTATGTTGAATACTTCTACAGGGTACCGAACGAATCACAACCACGCAGAAGGAGAATAAGCGAAGGTCTTTGTACCGGCTCCGCTATGGAAAGGTATGCCAACGCAAAGAAGATTATCGAAAAGGTTACTGCATTACTGAAAGATCCTGCTCTCTTAACAATGAGACCGGAGGACATAAGCAATGTACTTGCCGACGATACAAAGATCCGTCCGGAGGCGGACAGATACACAGCATATATGCAGGCAACAAAAGCAGATGAATTGACAAAGTCTTTCCTCACATATATTGACAGCTGCATAGCCAAAAGCACAATGCAGACATACAGAAGTAAATTGCACTACTTCTGTGTATGGTTGAAACAGGAGGAAAAGAACTGTTTACATATAACTAAACAGGAGGCAATACTATTTTTCCATTGGCTGGCAAGCGAAAGAGACCTTACAAAACGTTCCATCTTTAAGTACAAGCAAATACTACATTCTTTCTATGATTGGCTGATTGATCAGGGATATACAAACACAAATCCTATCCAGGATATACCGAATTACGGAAAAGTGGTGGATATGGCCCCGGCACCCATTGGAAAAAATGACATTGAGAAGCTGAAAAACATAATAGAGAGAAACGACCCTTACTTGTGGCTGGCTTGCGAAATACAATACTACTGCGCTATTCGTCCAGGTACAGAACTTCGATTACTCAAGGTTGGAGATGTTGATTTGGAAAACCTGCAAATCATAGTGCGTCAGGAAAATGCCAAGAATAAACACAGAGCCGCTGTACCTATTACGGAAAGACTGGTACAATATATTGAGAAGTTGGGAATAAAGAACTATGCACCAGAGTTGTATGTATTTGGCAGGTATGGTTATCCATCGGAAACTCCTACGGGGAAAAACACTCTCAGACAGAGGTTCAACAAATACAGAGATGCACTGCATATCAGCAAGGATATAAAGTTTTATTCATGGAAACATACAGGCGCAATAAGCATGGTAAACAATGGTGTCAGTGTTTGGGAACTCCAGCACCACATGAGACATACGAGCATTACAACAACGGAAGAGTACATCCGGCAACGAGCATCCCAGGCAAGGAAAGCGAAAGACTTTATAGACGATCTATAAACACAGACTAATAATAGACACAAAGAAGGAGGTGTACACATCGAAAATGTACACCTCCTAAAAAAAAACTACTCCACGACCCACAACTATCAAGTGAATTATATAGGCTTCGTTTAATTGGAGTAGAGATCGGTTGCCTCGTTTTCATCCCTTGCGGCTGCAAAGGTAGTATATATATTCTTTCATAGCAATAGACAAATTAGGTCAATCATATAGGATATATGACTATACATAAAACATTATAATTATTATCGTAAATTGTTGTTACAATCGTATATAACTGACATGTATCTTCTTCGTACCAATTTGCAGGAATATACAGACCATCAGCATCACTGTATTTTGTATAGGCTCTATCTCTATAATCTGGCGAAACAATTTCGCCATCTTCTTCTATGAAATCACCAGTGTATGGATTAGTGTAATCTACATGCTCACCCGTAAACGAGGATGCAAATACTACATCATAGTATTTTATCCCGTCAAAGTATTTTCCGTCTATTTTCATGCTGCAAAGATATTATTATTATTATTATTATGCAAGACCGAGTATTTTTCGGGGATCATATTCGGATACCTGTATAATCTTATAAGTTCTCGGAAATTGCCAGTCTCCATTTGCCTGTCTCAATTTTAAGGCATCTAACATTTTTTCTGCATTTGATAACGACTTAAAAGCCATAAAAGGACGGTTCTTATATAGATATTTTTTTTCTGCCCGTGACCGTATAGATGTAGTTATTACATAGTTGAAATCTGTAGAGGTTATTGGCGGGGTAGTGTCGTGTACCTTCAAGTTAGGATTGTCTTCTATTATTTGCTCTTGGATTGTTTTTTTATGCTCTACACTTCTCTGCTCTTTGTCTTGCACATTACTTTCTTCTTTTTGTACATGGTCTATAACTGGTTGATATAGTCTTTGTATGAGAACTATATCGCCAGTTGCATTACGTACCCGATAATCTTTATATGTTGCTCCGACACCTTCTATTCCAGAAACTTGCCGATATGCACGGCGCAAACTGTTATAATAGGCTTCCGGATAAGACTTTCCGCTATTGATACTTCGACTTGTTTGTTTCCATCCGAATTCGTTACCCAAGGAGGAAAGAGTATTTTTTTCTTGCACGGATAGTTCCGGATATTTTTTCTCGAAGTCAATTCCTTTGCTTTGTGCAGTCGCCACTTCAGCAAATACACGCCTCTTTGCCCTCTGAATAGCACCGATTGTTCTCTGCTTACTGTTACGTTTGCGAATAAAATAAATTGCAGCTCCTATTCCCAAAAATATACTTATTCCATTCATAATGCCATTATATAAAGTGTCCAACCTTGCACAATTGCATTTTTATCCGGAGTTGGCTTTGTTCCGTTCTCTACGATACTCATAGCATATACAAGTTTCTCCATCTGTTTCTCATTGTTTGGATCAATAACGGTGTCTGCCTGCATACCTGATATACTGCACACTCTCTTAATGTAACCTTCCGTATTATTTTCGCTTGCCGGGGCCCAGCGGTATATGATTCCGGAAACGGTATAGATACGATACTTATGTATATAGTTGCGAATAGTCATAAAGGCGGCACGATAGCCGTACGCCATGGAGGAAAACTGTTCAAAAGCACCGTCGGTATTGTTGTACACTTTGCCCGCCCAGTTATTATTGCTTATTCGCAAGTTCAGCGGGTTATTGTTGCGATAGCCACGCGGTAAGTTCTTGTTATTCATATTTCCATTGTCTGTAGTTGTTTTCTGTTTCCTACCTATAACGAAGGCAAACGCCCCGAACAGAAGAAGTGCGCCGCCCATCAAAAACTCTATACCATGGTTGTTCATAACATATTTTTGCTTTTAAGTATTGCCCTAAGTATTAAGTGAAATATAAGACATAGCCAAGTCAGATAACCTGTTACCTGTATAAACGCCTGCCAAGCATTCAACTTGTGGACCTCAACGGTTTGCACGGTTGCCGAGTTTTCTCTGATAGTCTTTGTCAGCAGGTCGATTTCCTTTTGCAGGCTATCCTGTTTGCAATCCACCTTCAGCGTTGCAACAGGGAAACGGCTTTCGTGTTTGTTTTGCAGTTGAGCGGAGAGAGTAAGATTTTCACCCTGTAAGAAGTCTATTTGTTGCAATAATACATTTCCTATGCTGTCACACTGGAGTCGTGCCACAATGCTTGCCGTGTCCGGAGCAAACGAAACGACCGTGTCCTTGTGTATTGTTTCTACATAGACAGTCTTTTGCTCCGTATAACCTTGTTGCGTGCAACATGCCGTGAAACAACATAGGATAAGTATGTTACATAGGTGCTTCATTCTTTAATATGGCACATCAATAGATGTAATAAAATATCTTCGTTTACTACTGATTTCAGTACGTCCCCCAAAAGTAGTATAAAAAGTTACCGAACACTCCGAATCGTCATAGACTATCCCCTGTTCATATCCGAGGTATTCTTTTACGTCTTAAAAACACTCAGCAAGTATATTTTCGGCATCAGTCTTTCTGTCAAAAAGGACAAAATCTCTGTGTTCTTCATCAAGATAGATGTTACTTATCTTAATACCGAAATCTGGGTCTATGCACAATTCCAATATAGTGTATTTTTTCATATTGTTTGTTTGATTTATTTATTTACGACAGTCCAACCTGTGGGGATTCGCGAATCGCCGAACTCTTCCGTAAGCGATTCGGGTTTGGTAAATGTTCCGGATGCGGCAACTCCTTTCACCCAATTAAAGGAAGCATTATCATTCCACGCGGTAAATGTCACCTCTATTGTTTGAAGGCTTGTACAGCCTTCAAATAAACTGGAGATACATTCGCTTCTATCAATTGTAGGAGTATCTAATAATACTCTCTGAAGACTTGTACAGTTCTCAAATGCGCCAGTCAATGCAGAACTCCCTACCCCTTCTTTAGTCTTTATGGAAATAGTTCTTATTTTAGAGCAGCCACTGAACATTTCGATGCAAGTAAAATCCCCAATTTCTTCTACATCAATATCCGGCACTTCGGATATTGATGTACAGCCCTTAAACATGGCACTGCAAGAAGTTTCCCCTTCTTTTATTGTCTGGAAATTGAGTATAGCAGCAATCAAACCGGTACATCCCTGAAACATAGAATCAAAAGTCCCCGTCGCAGGCAAAGTTGGCATTTCGATCAATCCGCTGTTTGCAAACATACTGTATGCAAACACATAATCTAATACCTCAAAAGAAGGCGGCATCCTAAGATTAGTACAATTTTCAAAGGTGTATATAAATTTGGGATTGGTAAGTTTTCCATTTTTGAATACAGAGGGGAGAGTAACATCTTCCAAATCCTCTATATACGTACAACCTGAAAATGTTTTTGTAAAGACCAAGTCGAAGTCTTCCGCTGAACATTGGAAATATGGAATATAGGTAATCCGGCTGTTTGCAAATGTTTCGTCAAATGACGAATAATTTGACGAGACAAAGTCCCATCTTTTGGGTATATACTTCAATAAACTACAACCCCGGAAAGTCTTTCGCATCCCGGAATCCCCAATAACGGCGTTCGGAAAATTACGGATTGTTCTCAAATATGTACAATTTTCAAACATTCCAAGACAACCACTTTTAGGGACTTCCGTGTAGTCAATATATGGTGTTGTAACAATATCAGACCCGGCGAATAAGTAACCGAAAGTACAAGTTTTTGATATTGCAGACATAAACCCATCCGCTTCAATCAATGCATCAAAAACAAAACGAACTTCGGGATGGGAATCTGTTATAAAAACATCGTTATTACCAAATAATCGGAGTTCTCCTCCGATAGGTATAGTTATCTGGCTGCCGTCCCACTTTTGAAAAGGGGCACCATCTACACTATAGTGCAGGTCTAAATGAGACAAACCACTTCTTGAAATAAGGGATACGCCTGCCGGTTTTCCTGGATCGGCCGCCCTGAATATAAGATACTTTTGCTGTTTGTGTGTTCCGTTTATAGCGGCTACAATGTCTTGTGGTTTTTTGAATCTACACATAATTATTTTGTCGTTGAGGTCTCGTCAAGGTCTCGTGGAGGTCTCCTGTTCGGGCAACCCGTCACTTCGCAACGATACCAGTTACATTCTATAAGTTCTATTTCCTTTACGGACAATTCTCCCTGCAATTCCTGTACAGCCTTTTGGTGGCCTTCCAACATCTTTATCTTGTCGGACTGCAATGAGTTGATATGCCTTCGTAATTCGTCAATTTTAGCGTCTTTATCATTGCATTTTTTCTCCTTCTCGTGGTACAGCTCCTTCCATGCGTCTGTCGTTTTCAAGTCATTATCTATTTCCTTCGAACGTTTGTTTTGCCGAAAATAGATAACAGAACTGCCAAGTATTGCGCTGATCAGCGCAACGGTTCCTGTAATGATTGCATCTATCATTCTTTGATTTGTTGATACATTAGACGATGCAATACTACTATACTGTCGGTTATTTCGATGGATATAGGGGTTTCCCATTGTACGGAAGGTTGCAGGGTAGTATAGTCCAACTTCTCACCTTCTGCGAGCGTTACACCTAACACCTTTACTTTTCCTCTGCCAGTATTCTGCACAAGCCATCCTCCGAAACCATCAGGATTTACCAGCGTGCTTTGTGTCAAGGTATCAACTCTTAACAATAATCTGTATTTCATAGTTCTATTTGCTTAATAACAGAGACGCAAGACCTACCAATATACCAAGATTTCGTTTATTCTTTGCCTTTTGCTCTGCCGGAGTTAGTGCTTTCTTATTCACTGTCGTCGTCGTTCCCTCCTTGACGGTTGTATTGTCATTGATTTGCACCATCTTTTCGATACTTAGCCGTTCTGTCTTATTAACAATAGGAGGCAACAACGCTATTACCTCTTCCGATGAACACGGTACCCAATCGAAGGCAACCGGTTTAACGCGAACTATGAAGTTATCCTGTGCAATCCGGAGTGCTGCCCTTTTGTCGAGTGTAGCAATATATTTCACGGCATCAGCGGTCAGAATAACCTCGATAAAACTGTTGTCCTTCAACGGGGTATTAGCCGTAAGTGTGCAAACGGCAATACCCTTGAAAGGCGGTGTAGAATTGCGTATATCCCCCCCCCTTCTATTTATCACTTTGCCCTGCCCCTGCAAAGAAAAAGACTTTGCATTGCTATTGGCATTGTATAATACTGCATACGCGCTTTTGATTTGCCCGTACGCCAACGCTGAATCTTTAAGTGTTTCTTCGTATGTCATAGTTACTTGTTTTTCCAATTTTTTAATACCAGCAATCCACCGACAACGAGAGCCGCCAAACCTATGTACTTCGATATATTGCTACCCAACCGGGCCTTGATTGTGGCCTTGGTAACTATTCCCTTCGTTTCCGCCATCAGTTGATTATATTCTTCTTCCGTGAGTTTGGAAAGTAGCGTTTTTGTGAGTTCGTCTGAATACTTTACATCGTCTTCACTCTGCGCTGCATAATACTTGTAGGCGAACCATGCCGCCGTGGAAAGAGAGGCAATAACCACCGCGGAAATGATTATAACCGCCGACCATACAACGCCGATTTTTTCACCGTTCATAAAGGCCGAAAGGTAACTTTGCAGTTCCTTGTAGCCTGCCGGTGTGCCTGTGTGCTGATTGGTAACGAGGGAATCATTTTGCAGAGAGCTATTACGCTCTTGCAGCCTATACTGTAGGTTGTATAAGGTCGTTTGTTCTTTCTTCGTGAGCCGGTCTGCAAACCTTGCACATAGAAGGTTATTGGAAAGAATGTGCCGGTTGTTGCTGATTATCGTATTGACAAAGGCTTGTGCCTGACTTTGTGACTTGCCGGAAATCTTGGTTGAGTTCTCCGTAAGCAGCCAGTCGCTGGTACCCTGCGTATCGCACAATATCCACAAATTGCCGGTAGTCTGCAACAACCAATAACGCTGCATATTGCCAATGGAGGCATTTTGCCCGGTGTAGTAACCTGTACATGTGACGGATATGCCCTTGTCTGCGGTATAGACAGTAGAACCTCCAACCTCAGGTAATCCTATGTAATAGTTAGCATCGGACAATTGCGAGACTGCCCTTGCATTATTGAATTGTGCGTTATATTCGATTGTTCGTGCCATGTTACAAAAGCATTGTTTTTGCAGACATATACATCTTATCCCCTCTTTCCGCCATTTCCACCACTCTTTCCAACAATTCGAGATATTGCGGTTCGACGGATGCAAAACGGGTCATAAGTTCCATAAGTTTCTCCGCTTCTTCGTCAGAAAAAGGACTTTCCTCTGTTTCCTGCACTTCCGCTTGTGGAGTTTCCTTTTTTACACGGATTGCCGTTGCTTCCACGTTCTGCGCATCCATTCCGGCAACGCGAGTGCTTACTCCCATTACCTGCTTTGCCACGGGTGCCAGATAATGCACCAGCAAGCCAAGCACGCCTTCTTTCTGTTCATTGAAAGCCTTGCGATCAGCATCCAGTGTTTCCCTTTCGCGCTTCAGATTCAATGTTTCGTATTCGTTGCGTACCTTTTGCGTAATTTCTTCAATGAGTGTTTCTTTGTCGAAAGCACCTGCCAACCCTTGCACTTGTACAGGTGTTTCCTGCTTTTGCTGACTTCCTGCATCGGAATAGAGTACTACACAGGAAAAACCTCCCGTACGCGCTTCTGAAGTGCGCCAACCGGTAGCATACAGCATCTGGCCGGCGAAACGGTCCAGGGCCGTCTGACACAGGCGCAAGTTCTCTTCGTACTCTTTAGTTTTGTCGAATACAAACTTGTTATCATTGTTTTGTGGGGAGGTGCTGCTTGAGATTTTCCAATAGTTCAAGCCATTGTCTTTCAGCCAACCCTCGAAATCCTGAAAATTAGAAATGTACCTGCTCATACTTATGCCCTTTCATACGCTACGTTCAAATATACAGAGCCTTCCGGTACGGCTACAGAACCAGCACCGCCGACAGTTATATACGAGTTCTGCATATCGAATACGATGTTTGCGAACTCCATCTTATCCCACATCCTAATCTGATTGAACAATATCAGGGGTACATCTTCCAATACCTTGTACGAGCCTTTCTGAAGCGTTATAAACAAGTTATCCGGATCTACAATTTTCGTATAGTCCGGTGTTACAGATCCGTCATTGTTCCAGATATAACGGAACCGCTTACCGGTGAAACGCTCTTCTTTTGAGAGTATATTTCCTTTCACCGTTGTAATAGGGATTGTCAGATAGTCCACTGTGACAATATCGGTTTTATTCCTAGAGGAGAATTCCGGAAGGTCGTACCAAAAAACCAAGAGCGCATAACCTCCGAGTTTTGGGTCTGCCCCATCGGAATCGGCGTTGTAAGTTATGTAAGAGTTTTGTAGGGAAAGGACGCTGTTCACTTCCTGACGGATTCCACACGTATATTGATACATAAAACGCATACATGGCATATTATTAACCACATAGGCATTACCTGTTTTGTCCGCCAACGTTATATAGGATCCAAAGAGAGAAATACCTTCTTTGTCCGTATTCGGAAGATTCTTTGTATATACAATATCGATATACTTAATTTTGCGGTCTTTCAAATCTTCCACAAAAGGAATATAGTTTTTCCCATACCGATCTATCGGAACCAATACGGTCTTTGCTCCACTTAATTTCTTATTCATATCAGTATAAAAATGTTATAGATGTGTTTTTTGTATCGTGACCACTTGTATTTTCTATGTAAGAATTCAACATATCGATGTCTATTTCTTGTAGAAAAAATGGATGTAAGTTTACCAAATAATCTGAATAGATTGGATCTCGTGTGTTGTCGCCCTCAATCAGTTCCCACGCATTTATACTTGCACGGAATAAATCAACTTGTATATTATTCAGAACTCGCTTTTTATTACGATCCCGAAGAGTTACACACCACCCCACCATTCCACCCCTAATTAGTAATAAATCCATTCCAGGAGTATAGACAAGCCCTTTTACCTTGGCAGGTTGCAAAGATATATAGTTATCTACCAAGTCTTGCAGACTAATCCTTTCCCCTTCCTTAATATCAAATTTAACCGTTACGGAATTCTTTGTTTCAGGGGCAGTTTCAACATCGCTTCCGTCATAAAAGACATAACACAACAGACAAGTTTGGTCGTCTTCCGGTGCTTTTGTTAGATGTATTCTTGACAACGATGTATTGATTGTATCATTGATCCTATAGACATTGTTTATATACACCGAACAAACATTTAACACCGAAAGTTCCCTTGCTACTTGTTCGCCTTTATCATTGTATAGATTTACATGTAGATCGTCTATTCTTTTTACTTTTTTTCCATTGATAGGCGATAGCGTCTTAGAAAAAATAGGAAAATAAAACAAAATTTTGTCTATTTTCTTGCCTGCCCAGTTTACATTTTTAGGAAAATAGTACTCTGTTTGTCCTTGCTTGAGGTCAAACTGCACCACATCTATGTTACCAACCAAATACATTGTGTTTCGTTTTTTATTGTGTGGTAGTAGGGCAACCCAATGCCCTACTACCTGAAAATTATGGTAGAACTATGTCGAACGGGTTACGGCACTACCACTGACCTGCGACATCACCAAAGGCATTAACGCCATTGATATATTCGCAACCACCCTTGATAAGGAAACCATCCATGTACAAGCACAAGTAAGGCTCGTAACCTTCGGTAACAGGGAATGTCAGACCAGCTGCATCGAATTGTACCTGAATCTTATGATCGCGGGTACCTGCAATGATAAGACGCGGAATAATTGTTTGCAGAACATCGTCCATCGCCCACTCTGACTGTATGCCCTCGTTTACAGCGGCATTTTCGCTGTTAAGAAGGAAGAGACCTTGCGTTTCCGGCACCTTCTTGAATTTCTCCGTGGGGTACATTGAGATCATTACAGCGTTGTCCACAAACCACTGCAACGAACCACTGTATATTGCTTCTGCTGCATCGGAGGTGAAACCGACCTTATGCACAGAAGGATTGGTGCCATCATTTTGTGGCACGTACGAATAGAGATGCTCTATTTGCCCGTTGGTTTTGCTACGCAAACCGAGCAACAACCCCCAAGAAGAGGGAACGAAAACATCGTTTCGGTCAAGCGTCGTTTCATGCGCTCCGGCAGGATCTTTCTTTGGATTAAACAAATAGAGAGACTTCCCGTTTACGATAGGAGATTCTAAACGAAGTTTGCTCTCTTCTACATGGATGTCTTTACGCCCTGCGGATTGCAATGCTTCGAGCAACCGACGGTAGCGATAACTTCTTAATTCAATGTTATTCATATTATTATACTATTTTAATTACACAATTAGTCCATGCCCATCACCTGACCGAGACCGTTTACTGTGGTGCGTTTCTTAAAAACACGATTCCCCGGACGAACAGCCGCTACCGTACCAAAAGGCAATGCACCTGTACCGTCACCAGTGGTGGTAGTTGTGCCTTTGCCTTTGTCTTTGTCTTCATTCATAAGATCGTCCACAAGGTTGCTTACGCCAACCACTGCGATACCGTCAGCAGCTGCGCGCGCGTATTGGCTGGAAACCATTCCACCAACGACTGCACCCCCGACAATCTTAATGATATTCTTAATCATGCTCGGATTTTCCGAACTTTTGAAAGCATCGTCCAATGTACTTCCGAGAACCTGGTCATATAGTACATTGGCTGCACCTCCGATACCTACATTTACCAAAGTATCCACGAGGCTTTTCTTCTTAAAAGGATTTTTCTTTGCCATAATTTTGTTGTTTGTTAAGTTTTTTGTTTTGCATACAAGCATGCCTGCTTTTCAGTCTCTTATTTCTTCATACGAGACCTTACTCCTTCGATTTTCTTCGAGAGAGACTCACTCTTGCGATTAAGAGCGTCACGACGGCGATTTTCCTTTTCGATGTCTTTCAACCTCTTAAGGTATCTTTCCTTCGATTCAACACTTGCACTTGCTTTAGGTGCTTTAGGTGCTTTAATCATTTTCAATTTTGCCATGATCGTCCAAAATTTTATAGTTAGTAATTCATTTATTATTTTTTCTTTTTGTCACTGAATAACAGATAGAATCCTACAGCGGCAGCACCTCCAATCAGGATTTTGTCCACATTGCTACTATTACCATCGGTGTACACCATTTCCGATTGTTGCGGAACCGTGTTTTTCGCTGAAATCAGTTGAATATTGAATAACGATACCAGCCACTCTATGAACTTCTGGATCTGAGGCATAGAGGATTGTATGTTATTCCATACAGATGCCGAACTATCCTGCGAATAGGTGCTACCATCCCAATTGTATGCACCTTCCGAAGTGGAGTAGTTGCTACTATAATACACCGGAGTTGTTTTATACGTTTTTCCGGATACCTGCGAACTATACTGTGTTCCGTCTATTGTAGCCGAATACCCGGAAATATAGGTTTTCTGTTTTTTTCCACTTCCATAAGAACTATATATAGGTGTCTGTCCTGAAACCTCTTTACCATTCTGCATAATCTTTCCGGTACTTCCATCCACCGTTACATCTGTACTGTTGGAGAATCCAACGTGTGGTGTTTCCCCAACTCCAAACACACCTTCCTGCCAATTTTTACCAGCGACAGTATAACCAAGCGCCAACTTTACAAGGATTTCCGCAGGTGTCAAACCGTAAATATCTTTAATCCGATCACGGAGTTGTGCTGTGAACGTGTCGAAGGATACATTATTGTTTACACATGTTGTATTGGCATACTTTATCTGATTGGCACGCTTTTGCTCAATGATTTTGCGTGTGTTTGCAGACAGATACTTCAAATATCCATCAGTGGCGAAAATGTACAGAAAATCTGTAGAATTCTTCAAAAGGTCGGTTGTTGTTACTTTTGCCATATCGTTATTTTTTATTTTTCACCAACAGTAATGCTATCAGTCCGAAAAGTCCGTATTTAAGGTAATTAGAGCGTTGTTTTTTCGAGGTCTCTTCCTGCATCATTTTTTCTATATCTTCACCCGTTGCAATACCGCTGTCCGCATTAGTCGGAACCTGGTATTTTATCTGCGTAATACTTACGCACAAACCTATGATTGCAGGAATAAGTGTTGTTAATATCGTTACAACCGCTTCTATAATTGCAACTATTACGGTAGCAGAGAGTGGCCCCCCGATTTTCTTTGTCTCGAACTTTGTAGAGTTATTAATCTGTTCGATCATCCACTCCGGAGTATGTCCGTAATTTTTCATAACTCCAATACGGATGTTCTCTTCCATTGCTTCGGGGGATGCTATTTGTTCGTACACTCCTAACACGTACTTTTTTACCTCCAACTCCTTCTTTATCTTCATTTGCACCCAAAAAGGCAGTTTTTTTCGTTCCTCCTCATTGAAGTACAAGTAAAGATAATATCCGCCACATTCAACGAATTTTTCCACTGCATTTCCGCCAGAAGATGTTGCACCGACTTTTTCATTCTCCGCCTGCAAATACTCCTTCGCCTTCTCCTGCTGCTCAACTGACAAACCCACGTAATCATAGTTTGCCACATTAGTCACAAACCAATCATAGAAAGGTGTGTTTACATTGTACTCGTCCTGCGATTTCATGGACTGGTAGAAACGGCTTATCAAACCATCCAAATTCGTATCCCGCTCCCCATCGTTCAAAGACTGGCTATTAAAGAAGTCCTCCTTTACCATGATTGCTATAATACGCCCTGCACGTTTCAGTTCCTCATTATGGAAAGACTTTGCTGCCTGCAAACAGGTAATATACAAGTCAATTGCATTGCATTTTGCAATAAGTTCCTCTTCGGTTTGTTCGGTGTAAATCATTTCTGCATTTACACTATTGATAAACGCAAGAAGATTATTAACCGCTTTCGTGTTCGTTGTGGTATCGGTATTATCCACCCAGTACGTAAAATTGTATTTGGGATCTCCAATACCGGAACCGACACCGGAACAAGCATATATTTTCAAGCCGTTATTCATTGTCATTGTACTATTATATCTTTGTTTCGGGAGAAAGGTCTTGCATAATTAAAACAAGGTTCCCCGCCTGCTATTGTATCTTCATTGATCCGGTCCACAGGATCTATTATAATCATTCTGTTTTGTTCGTCTTTTGCCACAACGTACACATGCGAATACTGATTGCTTCCGTCGAAGTTTACAAACCGGAAGGCATGAGGTATATTCAAGCAATGCAAGCAGGCTGCTATGAATATACTAAAACTCTTGCAGTCACCTTCTTTGTCTCGTAACAGCCTTGCAGGACTTTTTATATACTGCACTCCATCCGGATCTATTTTGTACCGTACATTCTCCAATACATAGGTAAAAATGGATTCGCAAGCCGTTTCCGTTGTCTCATACTTCAAGTTTTCTACCAACTCCGACGGTTGAGACTTCCACCGCTCATAACAAGCCACAACGTTTCTAACGACATCTGAATTATAACCGGCAAGCAAAAACTCATTATGTCCGTCGCAATACATCATACTACCAAGTCTTCAAACGTAAATTGCTTGTTCACATTCACCCGCACATTTGCCGCCTTCAGATACCCTGTAAAACGAACCAACAGAGTACGTATATCACCTGTCATTATATTTTGATACATAGCCTCTCCCAACATCTCACGGGAAACATTGAAATTGATTGTAACAGGAGAAACAGAGCGGCTCTGTATTCTTTGATTCAGCGGAAAATCAACCTCCGCTACAGGTATATTCATAATGTAGATAGTACCTATTATATCATTAACCAATACAGAAATCAATAAGGGATTGTGTATAAACAGTTGTACAGAAAAACGTATTGTGTCATCCACAACTGAAATAACACGCAACCCCTTAAATGCTACACTTACCCCGCGGATCCCACGGAGTACCCAATAATAAAGTGCTGCACCACCTAAGAATAATATGCCTTTGTTACGCTTTTTCATTTAGGCCTGTTTGCAGCATCACCCTTACCATTATTTTTATAGTATCGCAAAGCATACTCTCCGTTATAGGAGGTTCGTTTATTGGAAGGACGCAAAACAACTCCTTCACCTTTGTAATGTACTGAACCTTCTACGGGTGTACCATCTGTTACCTTTACAATGTCACCATCGCCGGAAAGAGTTACTATATACATTGTGCCTTTAGCATTGTACCACTTATCTTTAACCTTGGAAAACCTTTTTTCCCCATTTTTGATAATTTTGCGTACTGCTTGGCGTGAGGATTTTATTTTGTAAAGTTTTTCGTGACCCGTACCATTCAGGTAAAAAGTTCTCTCTTTATCCGGAGAAACAATGCTTTGTTCTTTGCCGAAATAAGCCCATTGCAACCAATCGGAAGTATATACATTTCCATTTTTGTCACAAATACCCCATTCAAGGATAACAGCATATATATTCAGAGTATTTTTTGAATTGTCCTTTATCGTAATGGAAGCGGCACTGCTCCATAGTGTATCGGCAATTCCTGCAAGATCTATAATAAATGTACCCGTTGCAGAGTTGGCAGGATTATTATTATCCGCCTCCCGCTGTTTGGCGTTATTTTCCATTACAATAAGATTCGTATTAACCTGATCTTTGAACGAATCCAACTCTTTCTTATAATCGTCTATTGTAGAATTGAAAGAATCCTGCAACTCCTGCTGCTGCATATATGCAAAAGCAAGTGAACCTATAGTTATTATTGTATTTGTATTCATACGCTGCAAAGATCTTCAAAAAAAAATCTGCGTACAAGGACAAATATAGACAAAGAGAGTATGTGCGTTTCACAACGAACATACTCTACAACTCAAAGAATAATCTTAACAGAATGATGAGTGTGTGCTATAATTATTGAGTTCTAAATGTGTATTTAACAGCGTTATAAGATTTTGTAATACTTGGTTTCTTGAGGTAAAGAATAGTATTCTATAAATTTTGCAACAGATATAAACCCATATTTTTTTACACCATAAGAACGACGGACCACTGCCAAACGCCGGTATGCAGTTTTGTAAGAAACAGCATCATTAAATAGAATACAGACAATTTTCGTTGTAATCTTATCAGTACTATTGATTTCTACCTGTTGCAAAATTTTCAGTTTCTAAACCTCGCCACAAAAGTACAACTTTATTATTATTATTGCAAATCAAATCATTATAAAATACACACAAGAATATATTTGCCATTTCTTCATAAAAACTTTGCCAAAATACGAATTACATACAATCGCATCTTATATATATATTTATAACCTATTATATTCCTTTCGTTTTCGCTATCATTTTACACAATTATATCCGTGGAACAATTTGTAATTTTGACGCATTTTTTTTTCAAAAAAAAAAGTGCGTTTTGTCGTGCAACTCGTGCAACTCTTCCGTAACTAACAGATATATAGCATTTTTTTAGTTGCACAAAGAAGATAGTGGTCGTGCAACTCGTGCAACTTTTCGTGCAACCATTTTCCGTTTTCGTGCAACCATTTTCCGTTTTCGTGCAACCATTTTCCGTTTTCGTGCAACACTATTTTTACATATATGTATTTGAAATATAGAATATAATGAGAAAATAGTTGCACGAGTTGCACGACAAAACGCACTTTTTTTTTTGAAAAAAAATATACAGATCAACCCATGAAAGCACAAAAAGCGTGGAACAAAAAAAAGGAGAAACCAAAATATGATTTCTCCTTCGATAATGGCATTTCTATTCTAATCTGTAAGCGGTGGAAATCTGCCTCTTTGTTTACTGTAATTTTTTTCCATTAGAAAAACACCCGCATCTATGATTGTGTCGTCGTCATTTCGTACTATTTGAAAATCTACAGCATTTATATTCAATATACCTAAATTGTTACCATGGAAATATATTGTAGCATCTTTTACTTCGTCCGGAAGATTTTGCAGGATGTCTATAAGTTGATGTGTGTTCATATCTATTCTGTTTTTAATTGGTTTCAAAAAAAAGTATGCAGGTCGGGTGCGAGATTTCAAATTGTCAGCGGTGCTTGCCACTATTCCTCGGCAGTCCTACTGTTATAGGCTCGGTTACCCTACGCCCTACCGATTTATCCAGCCTACTTGTGCGGGGTAGTACCAGACTTTACTCTGTCGCTACCGCAAGCCTCTCAGTTATTCAGGTGTTGGGCTTTC
>ERZ808278.813-NODE-813-length-16506-cov-4.834600_pt1 | contig 16506 bp, 17 predicted proteins | sample MGYA00521239_ERZ808278 | MGnify/ENA primary metagenome ERZ808278 (study PRJEB31516, sample SAMN03275600) | gut metagenome | biome: mammalia-associated habitat; material: feces | host: Papio cynocephalus | place: Kenya | collected 2012-07-17 ... | reverse complement strand
AATTGACGCTGTTAGCGAAAATACTACAACGAATACGAAAATATTCTTAAATATATTATATAAATTAAGCTTTTTCACGTTTTCCCTATTGTAAAATTAGAGGGAGTAAAAGAAGCCCTACAGTCCAACTTACGAAAGTTACTGCAATAATTCCGATGATTATTTTTTGGTGTCTTCTAAAAAATTCCATTTTATCCCCCTATTTAGTAATATTCTATTATCAATATGATTTATTTACAATTGTTTTGATACGATTTGCAAAAAAAGTTAAAATCGTTTAATATAACTTTATGAAATATCAATTTTTGAACTTTTTTTTAGAGAAAAAAGACTTACTTAAACAAAATTCTGAAACAATAGATCCCTTTTTGCTTGAGAATAACAAAGAAAACCTAGAAAATCTTTATGATTTCTACGGTAGCGAAAAACCTATTCTTTTTGTCAATGGTTTTATGGGTACTGGCAAAAAGGCGGTTGTAAATTATTCTCTTAATTTTTTATCAAAAGAGTCTATTGTCCTTTGGTATAATTGTTTTGAAACAACTATTTTAGATGATATTTTATTATGCTTTTTTAATGAGTTTAAAAAATTGCAAACTCAAGGTATAATTTCTGGTTTAAAAATTAAGACAGAAAACTTTACTGCAAAGATTAATGCGTATTTTACGTCTATCGAAAAACCTTTTGTAATTGTATTAAACTCTTATGATTCAATTCAAAAAGAGAATTTACAAGAAATTGTTGATTTTATTAATCACATAATTGGTTTTGAAAAGGTTAAAGTTATTATTGTTTCAAGAACCCTTGATAGAAAATCTTTCCCAGATGAAGATAAATATGAAAGAATGAATTTGTCTGCTTTAGATAAAAGTTTATTTGAAAAGTTCTTAAAACAAAGAAAAATTTCTTTTAATTCATCTCAAATAGATGATTTGTATAAACACACAAGAGGTTATTATTTTTATACTTGTTTAACAGCTAGTATTTTGAAATACAAAAATCTTGAAATAAAAGATTTTATGGAAAACTTTAAACTAAGTTTTTTGAGTTATAACAAGTATTTAGAAAAAGAAATTCTAGACATTATTCCAGCAATTTCCGTACAATTTTTCTGGTTCTTGTGTTTAATGAGACACGGCGTTACAACTCAAATCTTAAAACAATTACATTATTACAATGAAGAAAATATTCAGTTCTTAACTGATAATCAATTGATTATTCAAAATAATGGTCTAATTTTTGTTCACGATTATTTCAGAGAACAAATGGATATTTCAATTCCAGAAAATGTTGCACAAAAATTACACAAGTTTATTATTGATTTCTACGAAGGTCAATTACCGCTAAAACCTTTAGAAAGAGGTGTGTTGCTTTCTCGTCAAACAATTAGAAATGAGATTGAATATCATACATTATTCTTGCCTAAAAAAGTTGGCGAAATAAATACAAACGCATACAAGGCAATGGCTAAAGGTTTGGAATTTGATTTGAGCCGTATTAAACAAGGTAAAGATAATCAACAGCAACAACAAATTGATATAAAGGAAAATCAACAAAATTCTCAACAGGTTTATCCAAGACAACAAGAGAAAAGACCTGATTACATTTCGACGGTTAGTCCTAATGTTTCAAATGTTGATATTAATTTGAACGATTTGCCATTTAAACTTACAGAAGATGAATTGAAGATGTTGAATAATACATCTCCAAGTAAAAATGTTTCTGAAAGAATGCAATCTTCAATCAATTTTGATATAAGAAGAGACGGAGAAGAAACTCCTCATCTTCAAGAAGAACCTCAAGTTCAATCAAGAGAAAATCTTTCTTATTATTTGAATATGGCAAATGAAGAGGCTTCTCAATACAACTTTAAACTTGCTTGTGAATTGTACAAAAAAGCTTTGACATTTACTAATGACGAAAATTATCACAGTGAATTGCCATTGATTTATACAAAGATAGCTCATGCTTATCACAAATTGAACGAAATTGATAATTCATTGCATTACTACAATTTGGCAAAAGATTTCTACAGCCAAGCTGGTGAAATTGTAAAAGAAAATTATATCAAATTGAACATAGCAAATGTTTACTATGAAACTTACAAATTTGATTTAGCGAAAAATATCTTGCTAGAAATTATCTCAGTAAATGAAAACCCTCATATTTTGACAACAAAAGCATATATTGCGTTGGCAAATATAGAAGACGGTTTATCAAATGCAAATGCAGCTTTTGATTATTATAAGAAGGCTCTTGAATTGTCTAATACAACAATGGACGTTGAAACATTGTCTGAATTGTATTTTAAGTATGCGTTGTGTTCAGATGATAAAAACGACGTAGCAACAGCAATTGAGTATTATGAAAAATGTATTAACATCAATAAAGATCCAAAAGTTAATAAATTCTTGTCTTCTGCATACTCAAATATTGCGACATTGTATTTAGAAAAACGTGATAATGCTATTGCGGTTAAGAATTTCTTACAAGCATATCAAATTGACGAAGCTAATAGCAATTACGACGGAATTTATTTCTCAGCTACAAAATTGGCTCAAATTATGCAAAGAAAATTGCCTGATAAAGCAATCTTTTACTTTAAAAAAGCAAAACAATGTGCTGAAAAATTAAACGATATTTTCTATATGGCATCTTCTCTGTTGGCTTTGGGTGATTTTTATTATGGTCAAAAACAAGATGCGCTTGCTTTAGATGAATATTTTACAGCATTAGATTTAGTTAAAAATGATTTTTCAAAAGACAATATTGCAAAAATCGAAATGAGAATTAACGATATTAAGTTTAGAATAGGTGCGGAAAAATTCGCAGTGATACAAAATGAGTACAGAATTAGAAAAGCTAGAGAAGCTCAAGAAGAACAACAATCTAAAGAAATTTAGCGAAGTTTTTCTTGAAAAAAATAAAGTCATAAATTTGATAAGCAAAAATGATGAAAAGGTTTTGTTTGAAAAACACATTTTTGATAGCTTGAGTATTGAAAAATTTTTTGAAAAATATAACGTTAAATATGCTGGCATGAGCATGCTTGATATTGGTACAGGTGGAGGTTTTCCTTCTGTGCCTATTGCAATTTGCTATCCAGAGATTAATGTTGTTGGGCTTGATAGCATTGCAAAGAAAATTCGAGCAATTGAAGATTTTAAAAATGATTTAAAGCTTGATAATTTAACTTTAATCAACGATAGAGCAGAAAATTTAAAAACAAAGTATGATATCGTTGTGAGCCGTGCTGTTTCAAGATTGGACAAGGTAGTTGAATATGCTATGCCTTTATTAAAAGGCGGTGGCTATTTCGTTTGTTATAAATCAAAACAAGTTTTTGACGAAATAAGAGAGGCAAAAGAAGCTATATTCAAGAAAAAAGCTGAATTATTAGAGGTTATTGAATACAAGTTACCTTTAGAAGAAAATTTCGAAAGATTTTTAGTTGTAATAAAGAAAAAGTCTTCGTAAAGAAGACTTTTTTTAAGATAAAGTGGGTATTTGGATTAGGTTAGGGTAATAAACTTATTATTTTCCGATATCAGTAGCTTTAAGAGCCATTGCTTTAGAAATGTTTAAAACTGCAAGGTTAGCTTCGTAAGCTCTTTGAGCAAGCATTGCGTCAGCTATGTCAACCATTGGGTTTACGTTTGATGCTCTGATGTAACCGTTTTCATCAGCATCAGGGTGACCAGGTTTGTAAATTTTTTCACCTAAAGTAGGATCTTCCATAATACCAGTGAAGCTAACTCCACCTTGTAATGTACCATTTGAGCTCATAAAGCTATCGTTCATAGAACTCAAGATACCTGCGAAAGAAACACCGTCCGCTTCGGCATTTAACATAGGGATTTTTCTTACATAGTTTGGTGTGTCAACGTTTGCTACGTTCTTTGCGTGAATGTCTAATCTTCTACCGTGTGCTTTTAATGCGTTTGCACCGATGTACATTGAATCCATAATACCCATAATTTTATTTCCTCTCTTATCTTGTTTTGCTTGTTATTTATTATTTACCAACGTTAATTACTGTTTTCATTTGTGTAATTACATTTGACATTCTTCTTGTTGCTACAGTGTATAGAAGTGAATTGTTTTGCATTTTAACTAATTCTTCTGCTGGATTTACTGGCTCGTAAGATGATGTTGTTGCAACCATTGAACCGTCAAGCTTTTGTGCTAATTTTGTTTCTAAGTTGTTTGCAGGTCCACCAACTAGTTGTGAGAAATCAATATCTTTTTTGATATACCCTGGGGTATCCATATTGGCTACGTTTTCACCAATTACTTTTTGTCTTTGAGATATTAAATTTAAAATGTTTGATGTTTGACTTAAACTGTTTGATACGCTAAAATTCATTTTTTATTACCTCTATGATTCTCTAATGTTTATACCTTTGTTGTACATATCGTATGCTACTTTCATTAATTGCATATGTGCTAACATTGAAGCGTTTAATCTTAACATTGTGTTAACTTCGCCATATAGGTCAACGTTTGCTGTTTCTACATTGTTTTGGTGAATGAAATCGTGATTTCTAATTAATTTTGGTTCACCTGAGTCTTCTGTTTGAACTAATTTGTTATGACCTTTTTCTGCTAAACCTTCTGGTGATGCGAATTGAACTAATGGAATGTTTCCGATTTTTCTTGGTAGAGATTGTTTAGAATCTTGAACCATAACGTCCCCGTTTCTTTTGATTTGAAAATCGTGAACGTTAGAAGGGATTTGAATACCGCTACCAACCAACCAATCATCGCTTGTTACTAAGTAACCGTCTTTACCAAGTTTGAAAGAACCGTCTCTTGTGTAAGCTACTTGACCGTCTTCTGAAACAACTGGAATGTAACCTGCACCTTTAATAGCTACGTCGTAAGGATTGTTTGTAATTCTTAATGCGCCTTGAGAACAATCTGTTCTTTTTGTACCTGTTACAGAACCGTCTTCTGTTAAGAATTGTTCAAAACGAACATTTTTGTAACCTGTTGTTCCGAAGTTTGCGAAGTTTTGACCTACGTTACCCAATCTTTCAAATTGAATGTTTGAGTTGTTGATACCTTTTCTAATTACTGCTTGTAAGTTGTACATATTTTTTACCTTATCCTAACTATTGTGCGCTACTTAATTGACTGATTGTTTTTTGAAGAACTGAGTTTTCTATCATTAGAATTTGTCTGTTTGCATCGTATGCTTTAAGTGTTGGCATTAAGTTTAAAAACTCGTTTTGAATTGCAACGTTTGAATATTCTAAGAAGCCTTGAGCAACTTCTGGGTTAACCACGCCGACTCCGTTTGAATCAACTATACCAAGTGTTGCAACTTTGTCTAATCTTTTTGTGTTTTTGTTGAAAACGCTAACTTGACCTTTTGTGTTAACAACAACATCTTTAATGCTGTCTGGTACGAATGGTAATCTGATTGGTGCACCTGAGTTTGATAAAACTGGTTGATCTTCAAGAGTTAATAAGTTGCCTTGTTTGTCTAATTTGAAACGACCGTCTCTTGTTAATCTGATACCGTCTCTACCTTGAACTTGGAAATAACCTTTGTTGTTAAGAGCCAAGTCTAAAGGGTTGTCAGAAGTTGAAATTCTTCCGATTGTAGTATCTGTAGCTTCAGATAAACCGTTTACACCAAGATATTCAGTGAAAGAAGAAACAACAGGTTCTTTTCTTTGATAACCGACTTTATCAAAACCTGTAACGTTTTCATTTGTGATACCAACGATTGCTTGTTGCAATTGCATTGCTTTTAATGCAATTTTAATACCGTTGTCTGTGTATCTAACACCACCTCTGATTAACATTTTTTTATAACCTCATAATTTATTTATATTTTTAATTACGGCAACTTTAGAAAAAACTTTGTAAATGTAATGTAAAAATCCTCTATTTGTACTACCTCTAACATGTTAATAAGGATAAATTGTAAAAAGTCAAAAAATATTACTTGACATAAAATAATTTTATAAATACAATAGAAGTACGCCGGCATAGCTCAACGGTAGAGCAACGGTTTTGTAAACCGTAGGTTGTAGGTTCGATTCCTATTGCCGGCTATTTTCTTACTCAGAAATGAGTGAGAGGGGCATCAAAAATGGGTAGGTGCCCGAGTGGCTAAAGGGAGCAGACTGTAAATCTGCCGACGCGAGTCTACGGTGGTTCGAATCCACCCCTGCCCACCATAAATCCTCAAGAGAAATCTTGAGGATTTTTTATTGCAGGGGTATCTTCTCACCACCGTGGTGGTTCTTCCCTCCATTTGCTCTCGCCATGCTTTTAGTTTATAGCAAATTGCAAATCTCTTGATAAGTAGAAAGAACTCTTAGAATATAAATTGTTTCATGCTCTACGTTATAAACTACCAAATAGTTTTGTCTAACCTGAATAAAACGAACATTTTTGTACGTAAAATCTTTTCTTATACTTCCCATTTTAGGAAATGAACAAATATTATCAAATATGACGTAAAAATCATTTAATAAGTCATGGGCGGCTTTTGGATTATCCTTTGCAATATAATCCGCAATTCTTTCCATATCTTCAATGGCTTTGCTCTTGATTTGAAGATTTAATTTATTCATATTTCTCCATTAAATTTTTCATTGCAGAATGACCTTCAAGAGATTTTGTATCGTTTAAACCTTCTTCTATATCTCTATTTAATCTGTCAAGAACTTCTTGTGAAATAGGAGTTTCTTTAGAAATTAGTAGTCTTAAAGCTTCTCTTATAACCTCGCTAACTGAATTGTATAAACCTGTTGATACTTTATCATTTACAAATTGTTCTAATGCTGGAGTTAAAGATATGTTCATAATTTACCTCTTTTATTAACAAACTATGTCTATATTATAGCAATGTTTGATATAAAATTCAATTTTCCAAAATTAAATTTTAACTAAATTTGTTAACTTTTATACACAAATCCCTAATATCATGTCAATTTGTAAGTTAAAAAAGTCTTTATTAATGTAGGTTGGTTTAAAGTAAAGAAGGCATTTTGTGATTGATTTTACAGGTTTAAATTCAATTAAATCCTCTAATACAGTTAATAACAGTCTTTCTACTGGTTTTAGATATAAGAATTTTAATCAAAAACCAGATACTTTTTCGCATGCCAACTTAACAACTTGCCCAATAGGTTTTACTGGCAAATCCAACCGATTAAACGAATATAAAAAGCTTACAGAAGATTTAAACCAAACTGCAAACCATGCTCAAACTTCTTTAAACAATCAACTTTCTACTGAGGGTTGGACTGGTAAAACAGCCGATGCAATTAGTGTTCTTTGGAATTCTAAAAACAGAGCTGTTCTTGTTCAATCTGATATTGATGCCTTTAAGGAACAAGTTACATCGCTTGATAATTCTATAAAAGATGACAAATTTAAAGACAAATTTAAAGAAATTTTTAATGTCGAATATGACCATTCAAACATCGTTCGATACAACAAAAAAGCAAAACAATTAGAAACAGCACTAACCGCTGATTGTATTGCTAAATTTGCTGATGAAAATTTATCTAAAAATATAGAAACTTATAACAAATTATCTGGAGATTTAAAAGATTTAAACGAATATAAAACCAACAATCTTGTTGCCTCTGGCACAATGCCTTATTACAACCATTTGACAACCAAAGATGAAATTTTTGAAAACATGGAAAATTCTCTTGTTTCTGTTTTAGGTGATAAAAAAGTCCTTGATAACATTTTATCTACTAGTGGTTTAAAAGATGCTTCTAAAGAAGATAAATACAAAGTTTACGGACATTTAGCAAATGTGATTTTAGAGTCTTCTAAAACTTTTGCAAAAAAAACTTTAAAAGGTGAAACTCTAGAACAAATCAAAGCTGATTATGATAAATCTTATGCAAAAGCTTTCGGAACAAAAAATGATATCGTTGCGAGAGTTGATAAATACAATGCTTCACAAAAAGCTGGTGCAGCATGTGTGAGATTTGTAACTGGTGTTGTTTTAAATACTCTTGGTCCAAGTTCAGTTTTAGCAAATAGTGTTTACAGTGTAGCAACTTCTGTTGCTATGGATATTGCTGATGCGAAAACTAAGAAGGTTGATAGAAATATCAATTTAAAATCCTTAGCTATAAATGCAGGTTTGAATGGTGCATGTGGTGCTATAAATCAATCTATCGTAAATAAATATTCAAGTTCTGTCGCTTCAAAGATTATGGCTAATGAATCTTATTCTAAAAATATGAGTTCTATATTAACAGATTTTGTGGTAAAAGAAATCGTAAGCAAAGAAGGTGTTAAACTTCCAGCTTATGCGGTAGAAGGTATTGTTAAATCTGTAATTCAATCTATGGTTGGCGTTCAACCAACAGAAAAAACAACTGGTTTATCTCAAAAAGAATTAGATAAATTAATGCCTATAATTTCAGATGCAATAAAAAATCATAATTAGTCTATTGCTTTAAATTTACTCCGTTTGTATCATCTATTTATTTATAATTTGATATAAAATTACAACATGATAATGAAGAGAGTATCAAAAAAGAGTGGTTATATTCATATAATCATTATTTCGCATAACCGCAAACCTATATTTGTGGATAATATTGAAATGCTCCGTGAATCTTTTAAATACACAGCCGAACATTATGATTTTGAAATAAGTGCAATTTGTATTTTGCCAACTCACATTCATTTGATTTTGGATTTAAAAGATGTGAAAGATTGTTCAAAAATTATCACATGTATTAAACATAATTTCTATAAAGATTATTTTAAACTTTTAAAATCTCAAGATGAAGAATATTTAAACAAGAATGAAATAGATGTTTTCCAAAAAAGACATTATGAGTACAACATTAAAGGTGAAGATGAATTAAATAATCATATAAAATATATTCATTACAATCCTGTTAAACATGAATTAGTGAAAAATGTAAAAGATTGGGCATATTCATCATTCCATAAGTTTGTAAATGAAGGAAAATATCTTGAAGATTGGGGTAAAGGCACTGATATCACTTCAATAAAAGATTTATCGTTTGAATAAAAAAGAACCTCCGAAATGGAAGTCCTTTTTTTTTATTATTTAATATTTTCTGCACTTGAATGTGAAACTGGTCTTGTAGAACGTTCTTCTTTAGGTTTGCCAGATTCATACAAACTTTTAATTTTAGTAGTTGTTTTATATAATGAACTTTCTTTATCGGAGTGCATTGTACTGCTTGAACCGAAAATACTTCCGTCTCTATCTGTGTCTCTACGATGAGCGCCGTCAAAGCTTGCAACGGTTGCAAGAGCATCAAGCGCAATTGTTACACCGTCTCCTCTGCCAGTGGCTAAGTCATTTGAAATACCTGCAACACCAGATAATCCGTTGAATACATCGCTAATTTTACTATTTGCCATACCAGTTGCATTTGACATTGCTGATAAACCGTCTGAAAGTGCTGCGCCGACATCACCTTTCATTACATCTTTTGCAGTTTTTGCTGTATCTTTAATAGTGTCACCAGATGCGATAGCAGTATTTAAGATGCCTTTATGTTGACTTGCAAAGTTTGAAATTGCTTGAATTTTAGAATTACTTTGCATTGGTAATGCGCCAACACCTTTAATTAAGGCTGCAGAAGAAGTAAGTGTTTTACCAACTGCAGAGATAACTCCAGTTACATCGCCTTTTGCAACATTGATAGCAACATCAGAAACATTTGCGGCTGTACTTAAAACTTTTGAAGTAGTAGAAATTGTACTACCAGTAGTTTTTAGAACTGTACCAACTTGAGTAACTGTTGCACCAACGCCTGTAACAGTACCGCCTGTTGCGGTAGTTGTTACGCCACCTGCAGTAGTTGTACCACCAGCAGCTTCAACTGGTACACCTGCACCGAATACTGGAATTAGCGGAATACCGATTGCTGTTAATGTGGCGCCGATACCTGTTAAGATACCGCCTGCTGAGGTTGTTCCGATACCTGCCGCAGTAGTTGTTGCACCTGCTGCTTGAACGCCGACACCTGCAGCGTTAAGAACTGTACCTGTAACATCAAGGGCTTGTGCCACAGTTGCAACTTGTTTTGTTGCGCTTGAAAATTGTGTTAACAAGCTATCATCAGCTTGAGCTTGTTGTTGCTCATTTTGAGCTTGCATTTGTTCAGATTGAATTTCTTGTTGTGCTTCAGCAGAAGAAAGCTTCATATCCTCTGCAACTGCATTAGATTGAGCAAGTTCTGTTTGGATTCTCATTTCGTTGCTTTGGATTTGTTGAATTTTGTCATTTACTGCAACTTCAACGTCATTTCCTTGATTATTGCCTTTAGATTCAATGTCTTGAATTTCTGCACCTGTTTTCAAAGACAAAGCACTGTGCATACCAGAACCTGTTCCGTCATTGCCTTGTAATGAGTCAAGTTCAGAGGCTGCAGATTGACTTTGCGAAATAAGATTTTGAACATTAGATTGTGAATTATCTAATCTTGCAGAACTTTGTTGAGCTTTAGAATTTGCTTTTGTACTTGCTTGTTCAATTTTAGCCTGTGCGTTTTGGGCATTTTTTTGTTTAGTCTTAGCTCTTGCACTAACACCTTGAGCACCAGCTTGCGCTGATTTCATGTCCATGCCATTAGCTTGTTGTTGTTGCTGTTCGGCACCTGTCTTTTTAGTTTCTGCTTCTCCTTTCTTGCCTTCAGCATCTTTAACATTTGTTCTGGCTTTATCAAGTTTTCCATTCGTTTCAGATATTTTTGATTTAGCTTGTTTTCCAGATTTTTCGGCTTTGTTAAGTTGAGACATGATTTCTTTCTTTTTATCACCTTCGCTAAAAATCGAAATAGCACTTAACGCTAAGCCTGCTGCACCTGAAGATACTTTGTGTTTAGCTTCGCTTAAATCAATATCGCCTATGTTTCCTATTGATGGAATATTTGCGCCCATTTTTTTGCTCACCCTTTTTTAAAATCTAGAGACATTTTACATAATCATATACGGCATAAAATTTTCAAACTTTAGAGATTTTTGATAAATGTTAAGAAATTTTAACATAAATTTTCAAGCTATTACATGGTTTCGGCATGATTTGTTTATTTTAAGATTCAAACAAATTGTTAATTTTGTTAGTGATATCTTGAGGGTCAATTTCGTTAGTAACTTTGTTGATGTCTTGTGCTATTTGATACAACTTAGCGGCTTCAATTTTGTCGCCAACGACTGTGATTGCACGAGCTAGGTTGAAATGTGCGAGTGCATAATTTGGATTGCATTCAATAGATTTTTTGAATAAATCGATTGCTTGTTGAACACGACCTAAATCGTCAAGGTAAATTACACCAAGGTTGTTGTAAGCTATGTCATAATTAGGGTCATTTTCGATTGCCAAATTATATTCTTTAATAGCTTCATCTGTATCGCCTTTACCCCAATGCAAGAAACCTAAATTACAGTGAATTTTTGCATTTGTTGGATCAAGGTCTAAAGCACTTCTATATACTGTTAAAGCGTTTTCGTAATCTTCTTTATCGTAGAAGGCTGAACCTAAGTTTACATAAATATCGATATCTTCTGGAGTTAGAAGATATGCACTTTGGTATGCGCTGATTGCAGCATCTAAATCTTTTTTGTTTTCTTGGTATACGAAACCAAGTGTTTGAGTAATTACAGAAGTCCAAACTCTGTTTGGGTTAAGAGTGATTGCTGCTTGGTAATGAGAAATCGCTTCTTTAATTTCACCTTTAACATAATACAAATTTGCCAAATTTGAGTGGAATTCTGGCATTGTTGGAAGAATAGTGATTAGTTTGTGATAAGCTTCAATTGCGCTATCGTAATCACCTTGTTCTTCGTATGCTTGGCACAAATGGCGGTATGCAGGAATGTTTAAACTATCAATCCAGATTGCCATTTTGTATTCTGTAATTGCGTTATCGTATTGTCCGATTGTTCTGTAGATATCACCTAAAAGACAATACAATGGTGTGAAACCTGGAGCTTTTTCGATTGCATCAATGTAGAAATCTACTGCATTTTCAAGTCCTCTTGTTTGAACGATGTAATATCCTTTTACCAATATTGGTAAGAATTTAAGATATGAAATAGATTTCATTAAACTCTTGATAGCAAAGTTATCAAAAGGTAGTGTTAAAAATGCTAAAAGACCTTCCCATTTAGAGGCCCACCATTTTGCAGGGTTTCTGTGAGAAGATAGTTTATAAATGTTGTGCAACAAGTTGTGAGAAGATGAACTTGTCCATGGTGCAACTTTGATAGCTTTTTTAGCATTAAATACTGCTTCTAAAAATCTAGCTTTTTTAGTATAAGTTTCTGCTAAAAGATAATAAGCTTTTCCTAATTTAGCATCTTTAGAGATAGCTGTATTTAGGTAGTTGATTGCTTTATCCAAATCGCCTTTAAAGAATTGAGCTTGTCCGATTTTGAAATAAATTTCAGCAGAATCAATATAAGTTTCAAGTGCCCTTTGATATTCAGTGATAGCCTCATCAATGTATTGATATGTATTTGAGATATCCAAATGCCATTCAAGATATAAATCACCAAGCTTAATATGCAAATCTGCATTTGTTGGGTCTTTTTGCAACTTTAATTGACACTGTTCAATTTCTTTTTGAACTTTGCTTTTTTTGCTTTTGTCATTAAATTGTCTATCTAATTTTTCTATATCTTTTGTTTTCATAAATTAGTACTAATCTTGTTTTCTGTTTAATATACCTTCAATTTTGAAGCAAACTTTGATAATTCTATCTTTGTCTTCTTCCTTGATTTTTGTGAATTTTACTCCATATTGCAAAGGTGGAAGGTTTGTTTTTGGAACAAGAACACCTTGCGCAATTATTATATCATCAAATAAGTTAATTTTAAAAGTGATTGTTTTATCAAAAGGTAACTTTTGTTTTGATTCAATTTTAAGACCGCCACCGCCGATGTCGATAGTTTCTGCTTCAACGATAAATTTTTCAAACTCACAGTTGATTTGAGTTGAGAATTTAACCATTTTGTCGTTTTCATCTTTATTGGCAAGTTGGTCATATTCGCAATCAACGATTGTTTCCATAGGAACACGAGTGTATACTCTTCGTTGCATAACTTTTGCAGCTTCTTCGTTGTATTCAAGAGTGAAATCGTCATTTTCTGGAGAAGTCAAAACTAATGCTGTATATAACAACACCCCACTTCTTGTGAAAACTTTTGTTTTTAACTCTTCACCTTCCTGTAATAAGTCTAAATGATTTTCCCAGTCTTGAGGTTGTGTAAGAGTAATTCTGTCCGGATATACATGCTTAATGTAGCAAGAGATAGCTTTTTCTCCAGCAGGTGTATCAAACAAAATATTCAATTGTTGATTTGGTTGTAAATTACTCATGAGTTTATTTTAAATAATATGCGTAAAAAAAGCAACTTTTTATTGTATAATTTATGTATGGATATAAATAATATTAAAGATAGAATTAATAAAAATAAGGAGTGTCTTTGACCTCGAAAAATTAAAGAAGGATTTAGCGGAGATTGAGGCAAAACTTCAAAGTTCAGAATGTTGGTCAAATCAAGCTTTGGCAAACGAGTTGGGGCAGAATTCTAAAGAGATAAAAGAGACTTTGGATAATTTTTTTAAATGGGAAAATATTGTTTCTGATTTTGAAGTAGCAAAAGAATTAGAAGATGAAGAATTAATTAAAGAAGCCGAAGGGAACTTAGTCCAAGTTGAAAAAGAGTTGGATAGTTTTGAAATAAAAAGAATGTTGAGTGGTGAATACGACGAGGCGAACGCAATTTTGACGGTTAATGCTGGTGCTGGTGGAACTGATGCACAAGATTGGGCGAGTATGTTGTTGAGAATGTATTCTCGCTGGGGCGAAATTAAAGGTTATAAAGTAGAATTAATGGATAAATCAGACGGTGAAGAAGCTGGTATTAAGTCTGCTACGATAAAATTAACTGGTAAATATGCTTATGGCTACGCAAAGGCTGAAAAAGGCGTTCATAGACTTGTTAGACTTTCACCTTTTAATTCAAGTAATAAAAGACAAACAAGCTTTGCGTCGTTAGAAGTTTGTCCGATTATTCCAGATTTTGAAAAGAAAATTATTATTCCACCGGAAGATGTTGAGGTAGATACAATGCGTTCTGGCGGTGCTGGCGGACAAAATGTTAACAAGGTTGAAACAGCGGTTAGGGTTGTGCATAAACCTACTGGGATTGTTGTAAGATGTCAACAAGAACGCTCTCAACTTCAAAATAAGGAAAATGCCATGCAAATTCTTGCATCAAAACTTTTGGAGATTAAACAACAAGAGCATGAAAAGAAATTGGCAGAATTGAAGGGCGAAAATTTTGATATAAACTTCGGTTCACAAATCCGCTCTTATGTGTTTCACCCATACAAAATGGTTAAAGATCATAGAACAGGCTTTGAAACAAGTGATGTTGAAGGTGTTATGAATGGTGAAATTGACGGGTTTATTGAAGCGTATTTAAAATCAAAATAAACATTGTTAAGCTTTGTAAATATAAGTTTAAATCACGAAAACGCAAATATAACCTTGAACATGAGAATTTGACTGAATTTGGCATGTTTCTGTGCCCTAAAGATTTAGATTTATGAGCCGATAAAAATAATACATAGGAATATTGTTTTTATAGAAAGGAAGAAATATGGGTACTAATAGCATTCAAGCACAAGCAAAAGACGGCTGGAAGTTATTACAAACTAGACAAAAACAACTAGAGTCAGCTAAGTTACAAACAAAAGCTGTTCAAGATGAATATTCAAAAATACAACAAGAGCAAGGCAAAACTGAAAAATTAGATGCTAAACTTGCTCAAAAAGTTATGGTTTTATCAAACTTTAATGTTAAGACAGAACCAAAAGAACCTGCAAAAGTTGAAGACCCAGGTAATGCACCAAATATTCCTGCAGATGCTACTGAAAAAGAAAAAGGTACTATCCAACGTGAATTTGACCAAAAGAAAGCAGATTTTGAACAATATCAAAAAGATGTTAAACAATATGAAAAAGATTTAAAAGAATTCAAAAAATATGAAGCTTTGAAGGCTGAGATTGAAAAAGAATCTCCAGAAATTAAAGGTCAACTTGATACTTTAATGAAAGCTGCTCAAACAAAAGAAGATGAATTAAAGAAAGCTCAAGGTCAAGAAGCTGAACTTCAAAGAGAAGTAGATTTCTCTTGGGACAATTATCAAGAATTACAAAAAGAATTAGAAACTGCAAAATTTGATGTAACACTAGATGAAAAAGGTGATACTCTTACTTCTGTTGCTAAGAAAAATATTGATGCAACAAGCGTAGACGGTAAAGAAGCTGATGTTAAAGCTGTTTATAACGGAATTGTTGAAGGCGACAAAGAAAATAAAGTTGATAACAGTAAAAAACATTACACAACAATGAACGTGGGCGATAAGCATACATATACAAAAGACCAAATTGCAAAAATGGGCGCTGATGTTGACTTAGCTGACGATTTTGGTGAAGATTTTGGTACTCAAATGAATGCGTTATTAGATGATGCGGTTAAAGAAACTCCAGATGACGGATATGGTCAAATTCATGCAGGTGATAAACAACCAAAATTAGACCAAAAACCAGTTAAAGCAAACGACGAAATTGTTTTACCAAGAGGCATTAAATGGCAAGGTACTGAAGGTAACAAATTATCAGACTTCGGTATAACTGACAATGGCGACGGAACTTACACAGCTTCAACAGGCAAAACTTATACTGCATCAGAAGTTAATAAATGGTTCCGTGAAGTTGAAGATTCTTCTGGAAACAACTACAGCAAATACTTAGACAAAGCTGAAAAATTAGGCATTGACTATAATCAATACTCTTCTTCAAAAGATTTGAAAGAAGCTGTAAAAGCTGAAGAAAAACGTTTGAAAGCCGTTGATAAATATTCTGATGAAATTAAACAATATAGCATTGAAACTGAAGGCAGAACTGCTGATCAAATCAAGGCTGATGTAAAAGCTGCAAAAACTAAAGCAACTGCAACTACATCAACAAAAGTTGAAGTTCAAAAAGCAGAATCTGCTCCTAAAAAAGACCAACCAGCGGTAAAAGCAGAGGCAGAAACAAAAACAGATGCTAAATCAAAATTAAAAGCTTTAAAAGAACAACAGTTAGCAAACTTATCTGAAAATGAAAGAAAAAAATATGATGAAATCATGGCAAATACAGATTTCCTTACTGGCGGTCAAATGTGGGCTGATGCTTATTTAACAAAAATCTCTTCGTACAGTGAAGGAGACCAACCTATATTTAGAACAAAAGATGGTATTAACGGTCAATGTACAGTAAGACTTACAAATTCTGGTGATAAAGTTATTGAATATAACGGTTCATTCTACGAAATTGGCAAAGACGGTTTTCCAGATAAATCTAAGCTTGTTAAAAAAGAAGACATTAAACCTTTGTCATAAATATTAATTAATGTAAATATTTCTTGAAATTATAGCAATAATTAGGATTGAGGATACTATAAATAGTATGCTCAG
>ERZ808278.811-NODE-811-length-16575-cov-14.421186_pt1 | contig 16575 bp, 22 predicted proteins | sample MGYA00521239_ERZ808278 | MGnify/ENA primary metagenome ERZ808278 (study PRJEB31516, sample SAMN03275600) | gut metagenome | biome: mammalia-associated habitat; material: feces | host: Papio cynocephalus | place: Kenya | collected 2012-07-17 ... | reverse complement strand
CAACTACACCTCCAACTACACCTCCAACTACACCTCCAAAGGATGAAGGGCTTGGAAATGCAGGCGGAGATAATGGAGTAGGTGGAAGCGAGTTGTCAAGTATTATGGCTGCAATAAAACAGCTTAATGCAAAGGTGGATAGTTTGGTAACGGGACAGCCTCAGTCAGACGGAACGCCTGAAGGCGATTTGGACAAAGAAATAAATACACTTCAAATGGACGAAGATATTGAGGGCGAAGAAACAATGGATGAAAATCCTATAAACGAGGATGACAAAGGGGTTACGAGTGCGAAAGCTGAAACGGGATTGGAAGATGTTAGTTCGGTTGATGCCGATATGGACAAAAACGATTTCACATTGAATGAAGACAAAACCGTTGCGAAAGACACGGCAGTTCAAATGCTTAAAGCAGTAAGAGTTGCGATTGCGAATATAACAAATCCTTTGGAAAAAAGAAAAATGGTAGACAGTGTTTTAGCGAGCGTTAAGGTTTTACAAAAGAATGGAAATAAAAACTCTGTTTCAAATGTAATGAAAGGCTTAAACAAAGCAAAAGACACTAGAGCGAAGGTTTCAAATGAGAATACTCAGAATATGTATAATCAAATGAACCCGCACATGGCTAAAAAATACAATTTGGTAAAATAATAAAAAGGAGCGTATAAATATGGCTATAGGAAAAACGATTGGTAAACAATTAGATAATGGCTTTCCTGGTGGATATGCAATACAACCCGACCAACTTATCGACACTCATGTCAATTCTGACACTGCCGATATTAAATTTGGTGTAGCTGTTGCATTGGATACAACAAAAGCAGGTGAGCTTGTAGGCGTAAAAAATATTACCACCGTTGATGATGTTATAGCAGGTATTACTGTTAGACAGGTTAAACAGGGTGACAGATATTTTGAGCAAGGCGAAGCTGTTTACAAACCTAAAGATGCGGTTGCCGTTATGAAACGGGGACAAGTATCAATATTGGTTGTGGATGGTGCGAATACCGTTAAATATAACGGGGATGTATATTACAGATTTACGGCAAATGGTTCAGACAAGCCTGTAGGTTTCACACCTGCAGAGGATCCAGATAAAACGGTAAAACTTGACAATGTTAAGTTTAGCGGCGTGCCTGATGCAAATGGTGTAGTATCGGTAGTAATACTTACGAAGAAAAATGCATAAATAATATTGGAGGAAATATACAATGGCATATAAGAATATGGGACAATATAATGGTGGAATTATCAAATCAAGAGCAACAGGCACAGTGCCTCAAGGAGCTGTTAGAACGACTGACGCTTCGATAACTTCTGGTTTAACATTCCTTACAGGTGAGTTGGAAAAAGTAGATAGTAAAATAAGACAGCCTTTGAATACCTTAACATACGCTCGTGACTTGCCTATTAAAACAGGCGGCGGATGGGTTGAAACATTATCCGCAATGGGTATTGAATATGGTATGCAAGGCGGTGGACAAGAGCAATCAATTATAACAGGTGGCGGTGTAAACGAGATACCTGTTATACAGGCAGACATGTCAAAAGAAATATTCAAAACGCATGCTTTTGCGGCTGTAATGAGAGTATTTTGGGTTGATGTTCAGCGTTCAAAAATAACAGGTCGTTCATTGGAACAGATGGCGATAGACGGTATAAGGGCTGCATACGATAAGCACATGGAAAGGAATGCATATTTAGGCTTCCCTAATTATGACACTTATGGTTTGTTTAACCAGCCAACGGTGAAAGTTCAAAAAGTGGCAGACGGAGCGGCAGGAAGTGATAAAAAGAAATGGACGGAAAAAACGCCAGACGAGATATTGAAGGATATAAATACGGCAATAGCTGAATGCTGGGCAAATGCGGCTTATGATAGAGATGCAATACCTAATCATATATTGATACCTTACGAACAGCTTATTTATATTTCAACTACAAGAATGTCTGATATAGCCGAAGGCACAATTTTGGACTTCTTATTGAAACATAACACGGCGAAGGCGAACGGTGTCGATTTGGTAATTGCAGCTACTTCATTTGCCAAAGGAGCAGGCGTTGGAAATACGGATAGAATGGTTGTATATGTAAACGATGACAGATTTATAGCAATGGAAGAATTGGTAAGTCTTAATCGAAGCATGACACAAACGAAAACCGATACATTATCGTATGATAGTGTATATACGGCAAATATTTCGGAAGTGGAAGTATTTTACGACCAACCTATTTGTTATTACGATGGTATATAATCAAGGCGTATAAAGAAGGAGATTGATTTATATGATTATTCAAGCAAGACAAGCGTTTAAGTGTCAAGATGTAAACCTTGGCACTTTAGAATTAAAGTATATGGAAATCCGTTCGAATGTAGATGACGGTTGGAAAGATAATGATTTTTTCAAGGATTTACTTGCGGACGGACTTGTAATTTTCTTTTCGGACACTGCCGATAAAACAATAGAAAAAGGCGTGCAAGAAAATGCAGGTAAAAAGGAAGACAAAATTGTCGATACAGAATTGGCTCGTATATTGGATGAGGCAAAGGCGAAAGCAGTGCATGAAGCTGGACAAATAGCAACAACTCAAGGGTTGGATAAAGTTAAAGCCGATAAACTGCAAGAAAAACTCATAAAAGAGTATGTAGCTAAAGCTAAAAAAGAATACGAGACGAAAGATAAACAAGAGTAAATAAAATGTCGTTATTAGGAAAAGTTGCAAGTGCAAGAAGGAAGGTTTCGGAAAATACAAAAACATTTACCGAAGAGGATTTTTTTGAATATCAACCGCAATTTCAAACTATCGTAAAGCAAACGATAAATGGAAAAGAGGTGGAAACAAAAAAATCGTTATTACCCGAGCGTGTGCTTGCATCTTTTATTAATATGGGAAATAAAAATATATTGGAAGATGTATGGAATGATAGATGGGAATATGCATGTAGTTTATATATAGCGCATTATTCCGCAATGTATCTTAAAACATATTCCGATTATTCAAATTCCAAAGACGATGTAGCGGGCGGCGGCGTCGGTGGTGGCGTTGCAAGTTCAAGTTTAGGTGATGCTTCAATAAGTTATGATAATTCGGCAATTAATAATGCGGCACAGAAATGGGGCGCATGGGCGCAGACGATATATGGGCAACAATTAGTTAATGAAGCTAAATTATTAGGTTTAGGTGGAGCATTTGTAATTTAATGGAAATATATTTAATATTAAATGAGGTAAGTTATATGATATTTTTAGGAATAATTATTGGTATAGTTCTAACGATTGGTGGTATTATTGGTTATCAATTTTTAAAGAAAAGAATAAAATAAACGAGGTGTGTATAAATGAAAAAGGTATTAAGTCAATTTAATAAAACATTATCGGTAGACGAACTTGTAAAAACGGTAAATGCAGAATTGAAGGCTGTTAATTTAAGTTCAGCTGCATGTGATATTCAATTTAAGAATTATCCTACAAATGCGACGGAAGATGAAGGTATAACAAACGACATATTAAATTCGGGGCTTAATACTATAGTATTTGACACCGATAATAATAAAGTTGTTATTTATATAACGGCAGATGCAGGGTTGTTTATAACAAAAGAAGAACATGAAGAATTAAATAATAAAGTTGAAAATGGCTTAACTTTATTAACCGATACAATAAACGATGTAAACGAGATTGAAACGAAAATAGGGACTTTAGTAGAAGTAAACGAAGCAAATAAATTAAAATACGAAAATTTGAATACACAGTTAACCGGTATTGAGGAACGGGTTGGAAATATTGAAGGTAAAAATCAAACATTGGAACAGAAGTTTGCATTGACAAATACAGGCATAAATGAATGTAAAAACAAAAATACGGAAATTGAGGGTAAATTAACCGAATTAGAAAGTAAAATAAATCAACTTGAGGCTGAAATTGAAAAACTAAAAACACCGGCGCAAGAGGGGGATGTTTAATAAATGATTGAAATAATAATAAAACGAAGAAAAGAGTATCCTGAAGTTGCATGGTATAGAAACGATAAACTATTAAAAGCCGAACCTTCAACGATAGGCGATGTATCGTTTATTAAGAATGGTAAAGAAGTATATAAATGTGTATGCCTTGAAAATGGGGGACCAAGCACAGATACGCCAAGACAAGATAAACGAATAGTGGCAAGGGAATATAAATTGTATGAGACGGAAAGCACAGTTTCATTGCCAAAGGAATATACCATTAATAATGGTAAAAAAAGATGTATTTCATTATTTACAGATGAGTTAAAAAGTTTCAAAAATAGACGAATTCATATTCATATAGGAAATGCGCCGCAGGATACTGAAGGATGTTTATTGTTTGGTGAAACAGATAATAAAAACGGAACGATAAGTGGAAGCACAAATGCAATACGAAAAGCATATACTTTATTATTTACGGAAGGGCTTGAAAACTGTAAATTGAAAATTATTGAAATAGGAAATTAATAAATGAAAAAAGAAAAATCAATTATTAAACATCACGCTAAAAGTATATCTAATTTACTTAAAATATTAATAGTTGGTTTTATTTTTTTTAACTATATGTATCAATCTAAAATAGCTGGACATCCTCTTACTGCGGATGAGGGAAAATGTTTATTATATATAGCTATTTGCGGTTTTTTAATTTTATGCCCTATCGATGCTTCTATATTTATATCAAATATAAATAAAATAAAAGGTGATAATAAAGAGGATGTAAATAATAATAATTATAATGAGAAGGAGCATTATACAAATGATTAGATATTTTAGGATAATGGATAATGGATAATGTTTAATAATAGTCAAAATTGGTTTTCAGATGTTTTTAGCGTTTATCGTAATGTTATTTCAGAACATAGAGGCGTAACGAATACCGAAAGAAAATTAATCTCGAAAGACAATTATGGACGAATTTATAGAAAATCGAATGCATCATTAAACAATAGCCCGCAGGCTGCTGAATTATCAATAAATGAAGCTTTAATAACGGATATTAATGTCGACATACAGGCAGGGGATGAAATACATTTAATTAGGGGATATAAAATAAATAAAAAAATAGATAAAGCCGATATTTATATAGCTGGACAACCTGTCGATTATTACACGCCTTTTGGTGGTGTATCGCCAGATTTACAACATAAGCAGGTTTTATTACAAAATACATTAAGAACGGGAGCTTATATTGAATAATGTTTAGAAATAATTCATTTAAGAAAAATAATTTTTCAATATTATTAAAAGCTGCTCGCAATGATAAAAAACAACTTATAAATAATATAAAAAATATTCAGCAAACAGCCACAATCGAGGCAATACAAATCGCCGCAGAAAAAACACCACCAAGCGAAGATGATATTCGAGGAACGGGGACAATAACCGGGACATTAAAATCTGCATGGGCGAGAGACAGTTTAGTTGAAAGTAAAAAACGAAATGGTAAATATATAACAGTTTTAGCAAATAATGAATATTATGCCTCATTCGTTAACGATGGACATAGAATGGATAAACATTTTGTTCCAGGTTTAATAATAAATCCTTATAGTGGTTTACTTGAAAAAGCGCCTCCAGGTATGGAAGGTGGTATTATGGTAGGAACAAAAACAAAATATGTAGTTGGTAAATATATGAAAGAGGCTGCATTGGTTAAATATTATAATTCATTAAACGAGCAGGCGGAGCAATTAGTTAATAATTTGGAGTTAAATAAATGAGTGTAGTTTTTTCAATTAATAATGTTTTATATTCAATAGGTAATACAATAAAACAATTATTTAATAAAAAGGTTTATATTAATCCAAATCAACAATCAACCGAATTACCTTGTTTCTTCGTCCAACTCGTTCCAAACGCTCATATACAAGAATGTATTGGTAAATATGATATATACAGTTTACAATTCGATATTATATATTTGGATGATATAAACAATAATCAACAATATACGAATTTTTACGATATTATAAATAAACTTGATGCGAATTTGGGCGTTATAGATTATCTAAATGAGGATGAAAATAAGCAAGGAAAATTCACATTACATAAACCTTCGTTTACAACAGAATTAGGTAAATTATCATATAAAATAAATGGTAATTTTAGAGTAAAATTAGATGATTTAGATGTCGAGCCAAATGAGAAATTAAAAAAATTATTTTTATCACTTACCATATTGGATGGTGATAAGAAAATAGATTATATAAAAAATAAAAAATTAAATTAAACTTTATTTTTTTATAAAATATGTTTAATATATGTTTAGTAATAAAAGGAGTGATAAGATGCCTGAAATGGAAAAAAAGCAAGAAATTAAACAAGTAAATGAAATGGCAATTCCTACAACTGAGATAATAAAGTTGAAGGAGTTAAAAAAATATTCAAAGGATTATTTAAGGGTTTTATTGCCAAAGCCCGTTTATAAACCGAGTGAAGCTATTAAAATAGTTAAAGCCTATTTTAAGGATTAATAAAAATAATAAAAAGGAGCAATAAATATGGCAGGCGGAAAATATACAGATTACAATAAAACGCTTCCAGGCGTTTATATTCGTTATAAAACGAAACCCGATTTATCGGCGACAGTTGGTGAAAGAGGAACGGTTGCTATAGCGAAGCAATTAAAAAGTGGCGACTTTGGAAAATTCATTGAAATATCGGATTTGACAAAGTTAAAAGATTTGGTTGGTTTTGACATAACGAGTGAGGATGCGGCTTTCATAAGGGAAATGACAAGAGGAACGAACTTAACGAGTGGAGCATCAAAAATACTGTTATGGCGATTGGAAGAACAAAATAGTCAAAAGGCACAGTTGCAAATTGGTAATTTGAAAATTATAGCAAAGACGGAAGGTGAAAATGGTAATAAAATATCCATTGTAGTAAATCCAGATGTTAGTTCTAAAATCGAAAATGTAACGGCAGACAAAGGCAAATATGCAAAGTGGACGATAACGACATATTACGATACAGAAAAGAAATACGAACAGGTGGTTGGTTCGTTTACACAGGATGCGACATCTGAGGACAGTGGAGATAATAATTACGAAATTGGAACAATAGAAAAATTACAGTCAAATGATTTGGTTACATTTAGTGGCGCAGGTGAATTTACAGCCGCAGTGGCAACGAATTTACAGGGCGGACAAGATAGTGGTTTGAAAAGCACGGCATATTCCGATTTCTTAAAAGCACTTGGAAAACAAAACTTTAATGTAGTTTGTTATGATGGACAAGATACAGTCGTAAAAGGCGTATTTAATAGTTTTGTAAAAAGAATGTGCGAGGAAGAAGGTAGGTATTGCGTAGTCGTTATGGCAAATTACAATACAGCAAATTCTGAATATGTTATATCGGTTAAAAATGGAGTTCAAATTGAAACAGGCGATTTATTAAGTCCAGAGGAAACGACATGGTGGGTAGCAGGAGCAACGGCAGGTGCGAATTACAATGAAAGTTTAACTTATCATACATATCCTGGTGCAACCGATTTATCCGAAGAATACGAAAATAGCGATTTGGTAGATATTGTAAAAGAAGGTTCGTTTACATTTATAAAGAATGATGGACAAATTATGGTATTAACCGATATAAATTCCTTCCACGATTTTACGCCTGAAAAATCACGCTCATTATCAAAAAATAGAGTTGTAAGAGTTATAATGCAGATATGTAATGATTTGTATTTGAATATTACAAAAACCTATTTAGGAAAGGTGGATGTAAACAAAGACGGTGTAAATTTGGTGACGGGTTTTATAATTGGTTATTTGGAAGGTTTACAATCAAATAGAGCAATTAAAAACTTCGTTAAAGAAGATGTATCGGTTGAAGAATTTGAAATTGACAGTATGAAAGCTGGTATATATATTCAACCTGTCGATAGTTTAGAAAAGATTTATGTCGATATATTAATCGGCTAATTGTTTAATAAAAAGGAGCAATACAAATGAAACAATATTTATTAGAACGAGATGCCGTTAATGGTAAAGAAGGAAAAGGGTTTGCAACAATAAACGGTGAGGTTGTAGAGTTATTTCGGTTTAAGAATTTTTCATTACAATCCCAATTCGATGAGGCAGATTTTAAGGTTGTAGGCACTCGTAAAAAACAAAAGAAAACGACAGGCATACAGTTAAACTGGAACGCCACAGTGTATATGGGCGATAAGTGCTGGGAAGATATTGTTAATAAATATCTTAAAACAGGGCAATGCACTTATTTTACTATTCAAATAACTAACGAAGACCCTAACACTACAATAGGCGAACATACGGTATTAATTAAAGAGTGTAAATTGACATCCTGCGATGTTATAAAACTCGATGCAGATGCCGATTGGTTAGACCAATCTATAAGCGGAACGGCGTTAGATTTTGATTTGTTAGCACAATTTAATGCCCCTGCAGTAATTGGTGGTAATGAATAAGCGCTTGAGCATGTAGGCATATATAAATATAAAGTATTGCGATTATAGTAAAATATAATCGCAATATAATATAAAAAGAAGGAGATTATATTATGTCAAAATTAGAATATTTTTTGAACCCGACATTACAACAAGAAACAAAAGAAATTGTAGTGTCAAATAGGTTTAAGGATGAAAAAGGTAAACCGGCAAAAATTAAATTAAGAGCTATCACACAGGCTGAAAATGATGCCTTAATTAAAAAATGCACCTACCGTGAAAAAAATAGAAATGGTAGTATAACGGAGACATTCGATAAAGAAAAATATACGGCACAATTAATACTTAATTGTATAATTGAGCCTAATTTCAAATCGGAGGAATTCGTTAGTAAAATGGGAACTGCAGACCCTGTGGATGCAATAAGAAAATTATTTTTGCCTGGTGAGTATGCTACAATATCGGAAGCGATATTGGATTTAATGGGACTTACAACTAATATAGGTGAACAGGCAAAAAACTAATTAAGGGGTTTGAAGGTGAAAGCGCAGACCCCGAGACTGTTTATTTATATTATTTGTTTGTAAATCACGGGTGGAAACCGAGTGATTGGTTATCATTAAATGAAAGGGAAAAGATATTGATTATTACATTTATAAACGAAGAAATGGAAAATAGAAAAAAGGCGGAGAAAGGTATTAAATAAGGAGTTGTTTATAAAATGGCTGAAATTCGACAAGAATTAGTATTGGAAGATAAGTTTAGTCGTGTTTTAGACGATTTTATGAAACGACTTGAAAATATCGAAAAAATACAGGACAGGCTTGCCGAACAGGCGACAGAGCAAAATAAACATTCCGAAGAAATGAATACCAAATTCGACAGGTTAAACAATACGGCTTTACGACTTGCGAATAATGGATTAGTTCAGCTACGAAGACGATTAATAGCGTTAGGCGCATCTTTTATAGGTGCGAGAGCTTTATACATGTCGTTTATGGGTGCGGTTAATGACTACGACATGGATATTAGATTTAATAATCGCTCGAATGTGTCGGGGGATATTAATGGATATTCAAGACAGTTGGCAATGCAATATGGAGGCAATGCCTCTGAATATAATCATATAACAGCTAATATGTCTAGATATACGAATACAAATCAAATGAACCGTATGCAGTCGTTAGGCGCTCGTTTAGCTTCAATAACTCCTAATATGACGGTTGCTGAAGGAATGAATGCGGTAAATTCGGCTATGTATAATAGAAGTGGAACAGGTTTGATTAATCAATTTGGACTTAATGCAAATAGAAGTGATAGGCATCAAGTTGACATATTATTACAGCAAGGGCGATTAGATGAAGCTTTGGATATCATTGAAAGATTATCCGAGCAGGCGGGAGCTACTGAAAAATCATTAAACAATATGCTTGATAGCCCGCTTATACGAATACAAAGATTTCAAGCACAATTAGATAATATTAAAAAAACGATTGGCGACGAATTATTAAATGCCTTAATGCCTGTTATAGATGCATTTGATAGATTATTTAAATCGGAACAGTTTCAAAGGTTCGTTTCGATAATTGGAAATGTATTTAAGGTTTTAGGACAAACGGTAGCGAATGTCGTTAATTATATAGTTGATAATTGGGATAGAATATCACAGGCGATAAAAAGAGTATTGCCGTATTTGGGAATTGCATTGGGTTTATTAGGATTGTATAAAGTTTTAATGATAACAATACCTCCTATATTACTTGCGGTAAAAGGAGCTATTGCATTAGTGACGGCTGCCCAAATGGGATTAAATGCCGCTATGATGACTAACCCTGTCGGTTTAGTTATAGCTGCGATTGTAGGATTAATTGCGGCATTAACAGCGTTATCGGGGGTATTTGATAAGACGCATTCAATATTCGCAAGATTTATTGGTGTATTAGTGGGTATGGGTTCGGTATTAAAAAATATATTTGCATATATATATAATTCGGTAGGGGGAGTGGTAATTGAAATAATCAATATATTTGGTAGTTTGGCAAACGCCTTATTAAACCTTGATAATCCCCTTGTCACCTTACATAAACTATTTACAGATATTTTTACTTCAATAGCTAAAATTATATTGGATAAAATTACAACTGCTGTAGAGGCTATAGGTTGGCTTTTAGGTTTAGTAGACAAGGTTGCAGGAACGAATTTGTCCTCGGGCGTTGAAGGAATAGTAGATTTATTAAACAAAGGAAAAGATTGGGTAGTCGAAAATAAAGAAAAAAACGATGCATGGGCTAAAGCTAATGGTTATAGAGAATATTTACCAACAGGTTTACAACTTAAAAAAATGGCTATGGAAGACCCGATTGAAAATTATAATTCCGTCGCAGATTGGGTTGATGCCTTAATTAGTAAATTTACATCTTTAGGTGAAAAGGTAGATAAAAATTCAAATAATTTAATTAAAAATGCTAATGCAATGGACAATTTAGGTAATATAATTGATAGAGATACATGGATGGATACTATGACATTTGCAACTTCGGATGCGGAACGAAAGGCGGTTTTGAATGCGAATAAAACTTATACGGATAATAGCAGCACGATATTTAATGTAAGTGGTGATAATACATTGCAGCTTTCACATGAAATTGAAAAAATATATAAAGAAAAGGAAAACGAGTGGAAGAGGCAATTAAAAACAGATACGGGAGATAATTTAGCAAATTAAGGAGTAATTAATGGCAAATATAGGTGCATTTTTGACAAACGCTAAAAATCGTTATACGAATACTAATATAGCCGATAATGTATCTGATTTAATAAATAGGGTATATTTTTTTCATAAAAAAACTAAAATATTTTTTTATATACCTATTAATCCGCAGGTTATGAGAATATCGCAATCAAGCGATTTATATACAAACAACCTTATTGGTTTAGGGGATATTGTAAAATCAAAAATTCCGAAATTGCGAGAATGGAGCTGGGAAGGCTTATTAATGAGGGATGTTTTCGACCCTCTTAATAACATGGGTTCAATATTACCGCCTGGTTCGTATATTAAAATGTGGGAACAAATACAGGTGGAAGGCTCACCTTTTAATTTTGCCTATATTTCAATGAATGCGGCTATTCAATTTATAAAACAGACAAATACATTGGCGTTAATAAAAGATTTTAGTTGGGAAGAACGGGGCGGTGAACCTGGCGATATATATTACAATATAACGATAACCGAATATAGAAATGTGACTTATTCAAAAATATCCGAACTTCCTTCAGATAAGAATAATGCAGGAAACATTGCGGAACAGTTGGAGTATTGGCGATGAGTTTATTAAATAATAAACAATATAAAATTGATATAAAAAACAGTTTGGGCATACCTTATAATTTAGCTGTAGATGATGCTTTAGGTTTAGGTGCGGATATAAATGTAAGTTGGATTGATTTTTGTAATAAAATAACGATTAAACAAAAAAGATATGGTGAGCCGAGTGTAGCGACATTATCGTTTATAATGTTATCGGGCAATGGTGCGATTGGAAAAAATAAAAAGGCAATAATAACCTTTCCATGTATGATAGGGGATAAAGTAGAAGTTACTATTTTAAATGGAAAACATTTATCCGAATATTTTGATGCCGCAGGGGCATTAGCAAATGTAAAACAAAAAATCTTTGTAGGCTATATTTGGAATATTACAAAAAAACATACAGGCGAAGTTGAAATTGTTTGCTACGATTTAATGAAGTATTTACAGGGACAACGATTATTTTTTTCATATAACGGCGGAGCAACAGCAATGCAGGTTATAGAACAAGCAAAAAAGGCAATTAATTTAGGTAGAGGTGAGCCCGAACTAAAATTAAAATTAGACCATACCCTATTCGGAATGCCTTTTGATACAACAGGAACGGCTGCCGTTAAAATATGGATGTATGATAAGAATTTTATACAATTAGTTAATTGGTTATTAAATAGAATATTAGTTTATGGAATGGTTAAAGATGTAGGGTTCGCTACTTATTTATGTTTTTTAATGGATTACGATACGAATACAATTCAAATAGGACAAAGTGCTACACTTGGTAGATTGTCAACAATGTTAATAACTGAAAAATCATTAATGACTTCATTTGAAATATCGGAAAGTATTGAGAGTGATGTATTCAATACGGTTTATTATTTGGTTGATACCATTTCAGAAGATATAGGTGAGCGTATACCTGGTGTAGTAGCGGAAATAGCAAGCACGGAACAATATGGCTCGATTTGTCATTATGAGAATTTTAGTCAAAACGATTTTTTAAGTTCCGATAGCACTATGACTTTAGAAAAGGTAAAAAAGATAGCAAAAAATATGGTTTTATTCAAATGTAAACCGAAAACAAAAATTACGGTTAAGGCATTAGGTAATCCATATTTACATGCGGGAATGCAAATTGGCGTAAAAATGCCTGAAGGATTAGGTTCGGGTTATATGATAGACCCTACATGCTCTGTCGGTAAAAATATGCCTCGGGTTTTAATAGACGAAATAACTCATACTATCGAAAATGGAAAATGTGAAATGGAATTTACAGCTTCGGTAGCATTGGCAACATATAATAGTTGGACAAATACGAAAGCGAAGGAGATTGAAGGCTAATGGATATGTCTGTTATAAAAGAGTATATACATAATCAAATAAATGCCCGCCCTTCTTTAAATGTGGTTTATGGCGTCGTTATATCAATAGAACCTCTTAAAATAAAATTAAATAAAGAGCTTATTATTGAAAAAAATCAAATATTATTAACCGAAGGTGTTATACGAAAAGAATTCCACATTGCCGTTCATACCCATTTATTCGAAGAAGATACATTTAAACATGCACATTCGGATGGTAATAAATTAATTTTAGGAACGGATTGGGATATTAAGGCATTAATGTATATGGGCGGTTTAGTTGCACCTGCACCTTCAGCTGCGGTTCCGCCTTCGACTATGTCAATTCAAGGTTCGGCTTCGACAGGACAAATTGATTTGAAAAACGGACAGAAACAGTATGATTTATCGCATGATGCAGAGGATGATTTTGAAACATTGCCAAACCCCGAACCGACACAGTCAACCGTTACGGTTAAAATAAACGGTGAGGAATTCCCACTTACAAAGGATAAAGATGGTGAAACTGAAGACGATGTGGATGGAACGGATAAATATTGGGCAGTTCTTAATTATGGTTTACATAAAGACGATGTTGTTATAATGTTAAAATTGCCTAATAATAATGTGTATGTAGTATTATCAAAACTATATACGGTTGAAAAATCGAAGTTTCAAGAGGAGGAATAATATATGGCATTACCTAACAGTGAAACAAATTCTGAAAATATACCTGAAATGATGGAAAATTATCCTACAGAGACATATAAAATTAATTTTCAGACACAGCAGGTGGAAGGTAAGGTTTCGGGTATTGAGGCATTAAAACAGGCATTTTTATTAGCTATAAATACTCAACGATTTTCAAATGAAGCCTTCACTTCAAATTATGGAATGGATTGGAAAGATTTAATAGGTTTACCTGACGATTATATTATATCGGAGGTTTTAACTAGAATACAAGATATGATATTAGCTGATAAAAGATTTTTATCGGTTGATTTTTACGACAATAATGCATTTGAGATTATTGGAAATCAAATTATAATTAATTTAATTGTAAAAACGGAAGAAGGTGATTTTGATGCCACCGTTAATATTACAAAATAAGAAGGAGTAATTATGGCTATTATAGTTCCAAGTCAAGAACAAATTATAACCGATATGTTATCGGAGATAACGAATTCACTTGATAAAAGAGAGGGTTCGTTAATACGAACGGCTATCGCTCCTATAGCTTCTTATATAAATAAAACCTATCAAACATTACAAGAAATAGAAAAGCAAGGTTTTTTAACAACGGCTTCGGGTAAATATTTGGAATTAATAACTGTAAATAGAGGTATAACAAGAATGCCTGCTACCTACTCGGTTCGAAGAGGTATATTTAATATTGAAATTCCTATTGGAACGGGGTTTACAGCATTAAACGGTAATAATAATTTGAAATATACAGTGACGGAGTTTATTGAAAATAAACTGGATGAGTATCATTATAAATTAACATGTCAAACTGAAGGTATGATTGGTAATAACTATACAGGTAACTTACAATCCGATATTTATATTGATGGTTTAAATAAAGCGGAGTTAACTGATATTATAACCGCAGGTGAGGATACTGAAACGGACGCATCCTTAAGAAATAGATATATTGAAACATTAAACGAAAAAGGATTTGGCGGTAATATCGCATCATATATTGATTATTTTAATACTCGTGCAGGTGTAGGTGCTATTGAGGTGTTCCCATTTTGGAATGGAGGTGGAACGACCTTGGTGTCGGTTATAAACTCAAGTTATGATATACCTGACGATTTATTTATACAAGAATTACAAAAAGAAATATGCCCGCCTGAAGCCGATGACGCCTCTCCTTCTGCTAACGGCTACGGGTTGGCGCCTATTGGAGCTATCGTAACGATTACAAAACCTGAATTATTAAAAATAGATATTGAATGTAAATTATTGAAGGATGCGATTGATATTATAGAACTTGAAAATAAAATAAAAGAAAAGATTAATCAATATTTATTAACATTACGAAAAACATTTGGCACGATAACGAAGCAATTTTCGGTTGGATATGAAATAAAAATATTATATGCTCGTATATATTCCGATATATTCGGACTTGAGGAAGTGCTTAATTTAATAGAATTAAAAATTAATGGTAAATCGAATGAAGATGTTACGATTTCAAATACAAAAGATGGACAATTTATACCAGTATTAGGGGATTTAATAATTTATGAAGCATAATGAAACATTTACCCAACTTCAAAAAAATAACGAAGAAGTAGCTATTCCTTCATTTTCAAATGTAGATAAACAATTTGATAATGAATTATATAAATTATTATCACCTATTTTTACCGATATAAAAGATATTCAAGCTATACTGGATGCAAATTGGTTATATTGTAGAAAAATAAAAACAATACAAGAATTATGTCTTAATAATTATTATATAAAAACATGCAGCCTTGAAAGGTTAGCTGAATACGAGCAAATTTGCGGAATTTCAACTAATGAGAGATTAAATGAAAATATTAGAAGGCAACAAGTTATACTAGCATTTAATTTTGTATTACCTTACACTATAGCAAAATTAAAAGAAATATTAAATTCGACATGTGGTGTAGGGAATTGGGTATTGAAACAAAATATAGAAAAATATCAGTTGCAGATACAGGTTAAAGAAAGTTATACGGATATGGTAGAGGTATTACAGCAAACTTTGTATTATATAATCCCCACTCATATACAATGGATAATAACAAAAGAAATAAATAAAAATTGCGAATTTAAATATTATACAGGCGGCGCTTTAATGCTTATTATAAATTCGCATGTATCATGCGATGCATCTTATGAGCCACCTGTTATAGAAGGAGATTAAAAATGGCGGATTTTTCAAATGTAGTAATAACGGCACAGGGTAAATCATTATTAGCAAAAGTGCAAGCTGAAAAGGATATATTAAGTTTTACGGTTATTAAAACAAGTGATGTTCCTTATAGTAAACAGGGTTTATATGATTTAACCGATATTGAAAATCCTAAACAGATAAAAGATATTAATATTGTTTTATATAAAACCCCGAATAATATAAACATAGAAAGCACCTTAACTAATGAGGGTTTAATTGAAGGTTATAATTTAGCTTGTTATGGAATATACGCAAAGTCAAAAAAATATACAAAGGAAATATTATTTGCGGCGGCAAGTGTCGATAATATAAATAAAGCCGATTGGGTATCGCCTTCAGGTTCATTAAATGCCTTAACAATTAATTTGAATACTACATTAATAATATCGGATGTAGAAGTATCGGAGGTTATAGTATCAAATGAAGGCGTTTCAAACGCTACATTTAATAATCATGTTAATATGAAGGGTGATAATTCAGTGCATGGAGCTACACCGTTACCTGAAGGTGGACAAATTATAGCTCGTAAAGAGGACGGTTCGGCGGAAATAAATTACCCTGAAAATCCAAATGGAAC
>ERZ808278.810-NODE-810-length-16578-cov-3.749077_pt1 | contig 16578 bp, 9 predicted proteins | sample MGYA00521239_ERZ808278 | MGnify/ENA primary metagenome ERZ808278 (study PRJEB31516, sample SAMN03275600) | gut metagenome | biome: mammalia-associated habitat; material: feces | host: Papio cynocephalus | place: Kenya | collected 2012-07-17 ... | reverse complement strand
GGACAGGTGCCGATATTTTATGATTGATAACGCGAGTGCCCATAGCAAACAAACGTTGTGCCCGACACGTATCAGGGTGAAATGTATGAAAAAACTAATGAGTATGCTGTTGTGCGTTACTGCGATGACTTTCGCGGCGTGCAACGGACAACAGAACGGAGTGGACAAAGATGGCAATCCGTCTGTAAGAGTAACAACAGGTGAGGCTACGGAGATTACCAACAACTCTGTGACTATCTTGAGTTACGTGTATGGCGATGTGTATCAGAACATCGAAGTCGGCATTATGTATTCTGAGGACGAAGAGGAGGTTACCTCTCACAATGGTCGCACGCGCAGGGGGACGTTTGTGGATGACGAGAACTTCTCTACAGAGATTGGCAATCTGTCTTCGATGACTGAGTATTACTATTGTGCGTACGCGAAAGTGAAAGGCAACACGGTGTATGGTGATGTAGAGACCTTTTCTACCAATGGCAGTTCTGCATTTTCGGTAAGTGATGGCAAGTATGTGAAATTCTCCAAAGGGAATTTGCAATACCAACCAAGCACAAAAAAATGGCGTTTTGCAGAGCATCAGTACGATGTGTATGGTCGTAGCGCCGAGGATAATATCGGCAACAGCGGTTGGATGGACTTGTTCGCGTGGGGAACAGGTGATGACCCGATGTTTGTGGGAGATAAATACAACTACAAGAAATCATTTACTGATTGGGGAAACAACCAAATAGGCAATGACTCTCCCTATACATGGCGAACATTGACCAGTGACGAATGGGAGTATTTACTCTCTGGGCGTCTCAACTCACAGGCATTATGGGGATTAGCCAAAGTGAACAACATTCAAGGTCTCATATTTTTACCCGACGACTTTGAATCACCCAAAGGCATTGCTTTCAATAGTGGTGATAAGGATGGCTATCAAACCAATGTTTATACGGCGTCGGAGTGGGAGAAAATGGAAAAGACAGGAGCGATATTCCTTCCCGCATATGGAAGTTATGGAGGAGGATACTGGTCTGCTACACATAATGGCTCGGACAGCAGCTGGGCGTACGAGTTGAAGTTTAATCCAAAGGAAGTGGAAATCACGTCCTACTTCCAATATCGCTACAACCAGGATACAGTCCGTCTTGTTCAAGATTTATAAAAACATTGTCACACAAATTAATTCATAGATACAATGAGAATAATATCAATAGATGGTGACTACTACCATGGAGTAGTAGATACTCCAAATGGTCGGTGTCGAATACAGGCTGCCTCCATAGGAAATGGTATGGCAGATGTTCACATAACATCCCCCGACCAAACGACAACATGTATCGGTAGGTGCTCCACAGACTGCAGCAGATTTCTGAATGCAGTGGAGAAAGTTGTACAGCAGCAGTATCCACAAGCAGCGATTGATACTTCCAAAGTAGGTTATATCATCAAAACAAATGAATGTAGTGATGCACGGTATAAGTTGGAAATAGACTACCAGAACAATACTGCGACACTTACACCATTGTTCTTATCAGAAGTACAGGTGTCTTGTCCCTACAATAACCGCTGCGTTTGTGACCTATTCACCCATTTACATGCTCAACTATTGCCTCGACTAAAACAAGAGTATGATAAACTGAAAGTCATTAATCCACATCCAAGTAATGCGGAACAACATCAAGCGTTAGTGAATAAATTAGCAACCATTTTAAGTTCTAATGGTGAGACTATTTAGTTGCTCTGATAGTGCATTGCGCTGAATAAACAAAAAGTGACTGCCTACACACAGAAAGGCAGTCTCTTATATTATCACAAGAGTGCAAAGTCAATAACCTCCTGAATGTCTTTGACGTAGTGGAAAGTCAGACCCGTTAAGTACTTCTCGGGTATCTCTTCCACATCTTTGCGGTTGTCCTCACAGAGGATGATGTCGGTGATGCCGGCACGCTTGGCGGCAAGTATCTTTTCCTTTACACCACCGATAGGCAGCACTTTGCCGCGGAGTGTCATCTCGCCCGTCATAGCCACACGCGGACGCACTTTGCGTTTGGTGAAGGCACTCACCAAAGCCGTTGTCATCGTGATACCCGCGCTCGGACCGTCCTTCGGAATGGCACCCTCGGGCACGTGGATATGCACGGAATGGGTATCCAACATCTTGCGCGAGATACCAAACTGATCGGCGTGCGCTTTGATGTAGCCCAACGCAATCGTGGCGGACTCTTTCATCACGTCGCCCAAGTTGCCCGTAAGGGTGAGGGTAGGGGTCTTCGCAGGTGACAAAGAGGTCTCAATGAAGAGTATCTCGCCGCCCACCTGTGTCCAAGCCAAACCTGTAACAACACCAATGTATTTATTGGTTTCCCATGAGTCACGCGAATAACGTTTCTTGCCAAGATAAGCAACAAGGTCTTCCGATGTAACACTCACGTTATAAGGCTCTTGCAAGGCAATCTTAGTAACCACCTTACGGCATATTGCCGCTATCTGACGCTCCAAACCACGCACACCCGACTCGCGTGTATAGCCGTCTATAATCTCGGCTATAATAGACTTCCTGAGTTTTAGTTGTGCAGGCTTCAGTCCATGGTTCTCCAGTTCCTTAGGCAGAAGATGACGTTTGGCTATCTCTTCTTTCTCCTCTTGCAGGTAGCCCGTCATCTCAATGAGTTCCATACGGTCGAGTAGGGGACGGGGAATGCCGTCCAATGAGTTGGCTGTGGCAATGAAGAGTATCTTGCTCAGGTCGTAATCCACATCCAGATAGTTGTCGTGGAACGTGCCATTCTGCTCAGGGTCAAGCACTTCCAACAATGCACTGGTCGGGTCGCCCTTGTAGTCCATACCGATTTTGTCAATCTCATCAAGTACGAACACAGGATTTGAGGTCTGCACTTTGCGGATACTCTCGATGATACGCCCTGGCATGGCACCGATGTAGGTACGACGATGTCCGCGTATCTCGGCTTCATCGTGAAGACCACCCAAACTGATACGTGCATATTTGCGTCCCAATGCCGCTGCTATCGACTTGCCAAGACTTGTCTTGCCCACACCCGGAGGACCATACAGGCACAGAATCGGCGCCTTCATCTCTTGCGGTTTGTCGCTCTCGGCTTTCATCTTCAGCACTGCCAAGTACTCGATAATGCGTTCCTTGACTTTCTCCATGCCGTAATGGTCGTGGTCCAGCACTTCTTGCGCGTGGCGAATATCGTAATTATCCTCCGAATATTCGTTCCACGGAAGGTCAAGCAGAGTATCCAGATAGTTCTGTTGCGTGGAGTATTCAGGCGAATGAGACGGCATCCGACGCAACTTCTTCAACTCGCTTTCAAAAGTTTGTTGCATCTTCTCGCCCCATTTTTTCTGCTTCGACCGTTCCTGCATGGCGTTGGCTATCTGCTCGTCAGAGTCACCCAACTCCTTCTGAATGGTCTCCATTTGACGGTGCAGATAGTATTCGCGCTGCTCTTTGTCTATATCCTCACGTGTCTTGTTTTGGATGGCAGCCTTCATCTCAAGCATTTGCAACTCGGTGTTCAGCAGTTCCAATAGTGCGATGGCGCGTTGCTTAATCTCGCTTTCCTCCAATAGTTTCTGTTTTTCCGCGATACGTATGCCGAAGTTTCCGCAGATGTAATTCACAAGGGTAGGGGGATTGTCAATACTGCGCAGGGTCATTCCTGCCTCGGCAGGCAGGTTCTCCATGCGCTTGATAATCTTCTCTGCTTGCTCTTTCAGGCTGCTCACTAAGGCAATAAACTCTTTGTCATTGCGCTTCGGGAAGACTTCTTCTACCACTTTCACGCGGGCCTTCAGGTAGGGCTTTGTGCTAACAATCTCTTGTATTTCAACACGTTCCATACCTTCCAATATCACCATCAGGCTACCATCGGGCATATCCAACGTACGCAATATGCGCCCGGCTGTACCTAATATATATAGGTCATCAGAGCCCGGTTCTGCTACATCTTGTGCTTTTTGGCAACATACAGCCAACAGTGCATCGTTCTTGAAAGCGGTAGTTACTAATTTCTTGGACTTCGGTCGCGCCACTGTTACGGGGAGCAGCACACCGGGGAACAGAACCATATTCCGAAGCGGCAACACGCCCAGCACGTCGCCGTTGTTCAGTTCCGGTTCTTTGGTCGCATCATCGTCTGCAGCCAATGGAATGTATTCCACATCCTGCTGCGAATCCTGCGCCTCATTCAATATCTCATCAAGGTAGGTTATCATTTGTACATCTCTATATATTAAGGTGTAATACTATTTTTATATAAGGTGTAATACTATGGTGTATTGTATGCAAATAGGGACTTTGTTAGAGTGCTATTTTACATAATCGTAATTAGAGTACCAAATGGGTGGCTTATCAGTAGCCACGCCATTTGGTATAATCTCTGCTTACATCACGGTTAATACTACGGTAATTGTCTGTTGTTCAGTTTATTCGCTTGTATTTCGTGCTTAATGTGCCATCTTTCTGCCATTATTCGCTGTCTTTCTTTTTGCGGATGTCGAGTTGGAGTTCGTCCAATTGGATTGGGTCGAGAACGCCAGGGGCACCAAGCATCACGTCACGGCCTTGGTTGTTCTTGGGGAACGCAATGCAGTCGCGGATACTATCCAAGCCCGCAAACAAAGAGACAAAACGGTCAAGACCATACGCCAGACCTCCGTGAGGCGGCGCACCGTACTTGAAGGCATTCATCAAGAAGCCGAACTTCTTTTGTGCCTGTTCGGGTGTGAATCCGAGAATCTCAAACGTCTTCTCCTGCAACTGTGCATCGTGGATACGGATACTACCGCCACCGACCTCTACACCGTTGATTACCATGTCATAAGCGTTTGCGCGTACGGCAGCAGGATTAGTATCCATCAGCGGGATATCCTCAGGCTTGGGACTGGTGAAGGGATGGTGCATCGCCATAAGGCGGTTCTCCTCGTCGCTCCATTCGTACATCGGGAAGTCGATAACCCACAGGCATGAGAACTTCTTCGGGTCGCGAAGCCCAAGTTGACGTCCCATTTCGAGACGGAGTTCGCTCAGTTGCTTGCGCGTCTTCATAGCATCGTCGCCGCTCAAAATCAGCAGCAAGTCCCCTGCTTCCGCCTGCATCTCATGTGCCACCGTCTGCAATACGTCCTGTCCGTAGAACTTATCCACGCTTGACTTGATGCTACCGTCAGCCTCCACACGTGCATAAACCATACCTTTGGCACCTACTTGCGGGCGTTTCACGAACTCGGTGAGTGCATCCAACTGCTTGCGGGTATAGTGTGCGCAACCTTTGGCGCAGATACCGCCTATATATTGGGCATTGGCAAAGACGCTAAAACGCTCGTTTTCAGGCTTCTGCTCCTCTGCTGCGTGGAAGATGTCCTGCAACTCAACAAAGGTCATGCCGAAACGAGTGTCGGGCTTGTCGCTGCCATAGTATTTCATGGCGTCCGCCCACGTCATACGCGGCAGTTTGGGCAGGTCTATATTGAGAATGGTCTTGAACAGGTGACGGGACATACCTTCGAACATATTCAGTACGTCTTCCTGTTCTACAAAGGACATCTCGCAGTCGATTTGGGTGAACTCCGGCTGGCGGTCGGCACGCAGGTCCTCGTCGCGGAAGCACTTGACAATCTGGAAGTAACGGTCGAATCCGCTCACCATGAGCAACTGCTTCAGTATCTGCGGGCTTTGCGGCAGTGCGTAGAACTGCCCGGGATTCATGCGGCTCGGTACGACAAAGTCACGTGCGCCTTCAGGTGTAGAGTTGACAAGGACAGGTGTCTCCACCTCAAGGAAGCCTTGTTCGTCCAAGTAGCGGCGTACTTCAAAAGCCATCTTGTGGCGCAACTCGAGGTTCTTGCGTACGCATGAGCGGCGCAAGTCGAGGTAACGGTATTTCATACGCAGGTCGTCGCCTCCGTCGGTGTCGTCCTCAATGGTGAATGGCGGTGTTACAGCGGGGTTTAATACGTTGAGTTCGCTGACTTTTATCTCAACTTCTCCTGTAGGTAACTGGGCGTTTTTGCTCTGTCTTTCAATAACTTCGCCCTTTACTTGCAGTACATATTCACGTCCTACCGAATTGGCTTTCTCAAGCATGGCATCCTCATCGGGCTTGCCTGTGGACTGGAACGCCAACTGCGTGATGCCATATCGGTCGCGCAGGTCTATGAAAGTCATGCCACCCATTTTGCGGATTCTCTGAACCCATCCGGCGAGTGTTACCGTTTTTCCCACGTCGGCGAGACGTAACTCGCCGCAAGTTGCTGTTCTAAACATATATCTTGTTTGTTTTTAGTCGTTTACGAATCTCTGTCCCCTACCCCACACTGACGTTGGCATCTATCTTTCGGATAAGCCCTTTGAGCACGTCTCCTGGTCCGAACTCATAGAACTCGGTGGCTCCGTCGGCAATCATCTGCTGCACACTCTGCGTCCAATGTACGGGCGAGGTGAGTTGCTGCAACAACTGCTGTTTGATGATGTCTTTGTTGGTCTCAGCACGTGCGCTTACATTCTGATATACAGGGCATTGCGGTGTATGAAAATCGGTACGGAGTATCGCCTCGCGCAGTTCTTCAGCTGCAGGCTGCATCAAGGGCGAATGGAAGGCACCGCCTACGGGCAGGCGCAATGTGCGTTTGGCACCTGCCGCCTTGAGCAATTGGCAAGCCTGCTCCACCCCACTCACCGTGCCCGAAATCACTACCTGCCCCGGACAGTTGAAGTTCGCCGCCACCACGATGTCGTCCGTTATCCGGCGGCATGTGCTGTCCACGACCTCGTCGGGCAGTCCGAGTATGGCTGCCATGGTGGATTCCTGCTTCTCGCACGCGCGTTGCATTGCCTGCGCACGCGCGCTAACCAATAATAGTCCGTCTTCCCAACCGAGTGCGCCTGCCGCTACGAGTGCGGAGAACTCACCCAGGCTGTGCCCCGCGACCATGTCGGGACGCTCCACCGTCATCAGTTCCGCCGCCACTATGGAATGCAGGTACACCGCCGGCTGCGTGACACGCGTTTGCTTGAGGTCATCACTACTGCCCTCAAACATCACGTCCGTCAAGCGAAAGCCGAGTATCTCGTTTGCCCGCTCCATCTTCGCACGCGCCGCAGGGTATTTGTCGTACAAATCCTTGCCCATGCCCGTGTATTGCGCCCCCTGCCCGGGGAAAACAAATGCCTTCATATCCAACAATCTGTCTGTGTGGAGTTCTTACACTCCATTTAAGCCTGCAAAGTTACATAAAACACCCCATATTTGCAATAGTTAATAGGTTCGTCTTTATCCATGTAAGGATGCCTAAAAAAGAAAGTTGAAAATAATATAAACATTTGCAAGGTTGAGACAAATGGTCTCTGAGGTTCCAATACACTCCTTATATCCTGCTTATAAGTTCATAGGAATCACATACTAATCACATACTAATCACATACTAATGACATACTAATTTTTCAAGGTTTATTCGAGGGGATTTTGAGAATGGATAAAATGAAAAACAGGAGGTTTTGGATGAGAAATAGTTTGATGAAAATGATATGAAGTGATGAAAAGTTAAAAAATAAGAATGGAGAATGGTATGTAAAAACAGGACGTAAGAAATAAGAATTATCCATTCAGTTTGTGCAAACCCGACCGCGGACGTGGAGAGCACCCTGCCGCTACGTGCACAGACTTGCGCGGACTCAGCAGGGGCGTCCCAGTAAATGTAAAATACGAGTGCTTGATGCAGTTGCCTTGAACTTTGATGCATTTGTTTGGATTTTTTCAATAAATTGCTTTGATTTTTTCAGCAAGAGGCTTGTATGTGTCAGAAAAAAGAGTTACCTTTGTCGCGGAATATGGGGGTAAAAATTGTTGAACAAAACGTGGTGTCCAAGTGATAACCGCGTAGTGTGGTGTCTGACAAGCATGACCTTATTATATAATCAACGGGGTAATGCGGCAGGGGAAAATGAATATTGAAACAGCAGCATAACGATAAGAGAATAAGAGAATTGTTCTATGACAAGACATGAACAACTGATAGAGGCACTCCAACATAACTTTGGATTTGACTCGTTTAAGGGAAACCAAGAAGCCATCATCAACAACCTGATGGACGGGAACGACACGTTCGTACTGATGCCGACCGGCGGGGGCAAAAGCCTCTGCTACCAGTTGCCGTCGCTGATGATGGACGGCGTGGCCATCGTCATCAGTCCGCTGATAGCGTTGATGAAGAACCAAGTGGATGCCATGCGCAACTTCTCGGAAGAAGACGGCGTGGCACACTTCATCAACTCGTCGCTTTCACGGCCTGAGATACACGCGGTGAAGGAAGACATACTGGCGGGGAAGACGAAGTTGCTGTATGTCGCCCCCGAGAGTCTGACGAAAGACGAGAATGTGGACTTCCTGAAAGGCGTGAAGATTTCGTTCTACGCGGTGGACGAGGCACATTGTATCTCGGAATGGGGACACGACTTCCGCCCCGAATACAGGCGTATCCACCCGATTGTGGAGCGGATAGGCAAGGCTCCCATCATCGCGCTGACCGCGACCGCGACCCCAAAAGTGCAGCACGACATACAGAAGAACCTCGATATGCTGGACGCGAAAGTGTTCAAATCGTCGTTCAACCGTCCGAACCTATATTATGAGGTGCGGCAGAAGACCGAGAGCGTGGACAAGGACGTGATAAAATTCATCCGCAGTATGGATGGGAAATCGGGTATTGTGTATTGCCTGAGCAGAAAGACCGTGGAGGACCTGGCGGCGACGCTGAAAGTGAACAATATCACCGCCCTACCCTATCACGCGGGCATGGACGCCGCCACGAGAAGCGCAAACCAAGACGCATTCCTGATGGAGAAAGTGCAGGTGATTGTGGCGACGATTGCGTTCGGAATGGGCATCGACAAGCCCGATGTGCGGTTTGTGATACACTATGACATTCCGAAGTCGCTGGAAGGCTACTATCAGGAGACGGGTCGTGCGGGACGCGACGGCGGCGAGGGGCAGTGTATATGCTTCTATTCGCCCAAGGATATAGAGCGTCTGCGGAGGTTCCAACAGGGCAAACCCGTTGCAGAACAGGAGATTAGCAACCAGTTGCTGTTTGAGACCCAGTCATACGCCGAGTCGCCGCTGTGCCGACGGAAGTTGCTGCTGCACTACTTCGGCGAGGAATATGAGCAGGAGAACTGCGGGAACTGCGACAACTGCCGCAAGAAATACCGCATGATGGACGCGACGGAGTTGTTGGGTATCATAATGGAGACCATACAACAGTTGAACGAGAAGTTCCATACGGAGCATATCGTGGACATCATCAAGGGCAACGAGACCGCCGCGGTGCTGTCGTACAAACACAACGAGTTGGAGAACTTCGGTGCGGGCGAGGACGAAGATGAATCGACGTTGCACGCCATCATCCGGCAGGCGATGCTGATGGGGTACCTGAAGAAAGACATAGAGAGTTACGGCGACCTGAAACTGACCAACGAGGGGCGTAAGTTCCTGAAACGGCCGGTGAAGTTCGAGGTGCCGATAGAGGCCGGTGAGGACGAGGAAGACAGCGAGATGGCGGCCGGTATGGCGACGTGCGCAGCCGCAGATGATGTGCTGTTTTCGATACTGAAAGACCTGCGCAAGAAACTGAGCAAGAAACTGAATGTGCCACCGTTTGTGATATTCCAAGACGCGAGTCTGGAGTCGATGGCGACCTCGTACCCCATCACGACCGAGGAGTTGCAGAATATGCCGGGCGTGGGTGCGGGCAAGGCAAAACGGTACGGCGAGGAGTTTTTGCGGGTGATAAAAGAGTACGTGGAGGAAAATGATATAATCCGCCCCGAAGACCTGCGGATACGCTCGACGGCCAAGAACTCGGCAAGGAAGATTTCGATTATCCAAGCCATAGACAGGCGCGTGGATTTGGACGACCTGGCGGAGCGGCTGGGCATGTCGATGGAAGAGATGCTGAACGAAATAGAGTCGATAGTGTATTCGGGTACAAGGCTGAATATCAAGTACTTTATCGATGAAGTGGTGGACCCCGACGAGGAGGAAGATATATACAACTATTTCCGTCATGCCGAGAATGACAACATCAAACAGGCGATGGAGACGCTGGGCGAGGACGACTATGACGAGATAAATGTGAGGTTGGTGAGGGTGCAGTTCCATAGTGATTTGGGGAATTAAAGACTCCCCCTACCCCCTCAAAGAGGGGGATTCAGAGTAAAGACAAGACTCCCCCTACCCCCTCAGAGAGGGGGATTCAGAGTAAATTGATGAAAGAAAAAGAGATAGATATAATCACGTTGGGCTGCTCGAAGAACCTTGTGGACGCGGAGCGACTGATGCACCAGTTGGAATTGGTGGGGTATCGGTGTGTGCATGACGCGGCACGTCCACATGGGGAGATTGCTATTATCAATACGTGCGGGTTCATCGGCGATGCCAAAGAGGAGAGCATCAACACCATTCTGCAGTTTGCGCAGCGGAAACAGCAGGGCAAGTTGCGGAAATTGTATGTGATGGGGTGCCTGTCGCAACGGTATCTGACTGATTTGCAACAAGAAATGCCCGAAGTGGACGGCTGGTTCGGCAAGTTTGACTATACGGGGATTGTGGATTTGTTAGCGAAAGAGTCGCCCGCGAGCGATGGTATGAGTTGCGCCCCCTACGAACGCGCTATCACCACGCCACGGCACTACACCTATATAAAAATAGCGGAAGGGTGCAACCGGTTCTGCTCGTATTGCGCGATACCACTGATTACAGGGCGGTTCACCTCGCGTCCGATGGAGGAGATACTGGACGAGGTGCGCTGGCTGGTTGGGAAAGGTGTGAAGGAGTTTAACGTGATTGCACAGGACTTGTCGAATTACGGACTGGACCTATATAAGGAGCACCGGCTGGCGCAGTTGGTCGATGAAATGGCGCAGATTGAGGGGGTGGAATGGATTCGGCTACACTATGCCTACCCGACTGACTTTCCGATGGACCTGCTGCCCGTGATGGCAAAGCACGAGAACGTGTGCAAGTACCTGGATATTGCGTTGCAGCATTGTTCGGACCATGTATTGAGACTGATGCGGCGGCATATCACCCGCGCCGAACAGGACGCGCTGATAGCACGGATTCGGCAGGAGGTACCGGGGATTTGTATCCGGACGACCCTGTTGGTAGGGCACCCCAGGGAGACAGAAGAGGACTTCAGGGAGTTGTGCGAGTGGGTACAAGAGATGCGGTTTGACCGTATGGGCGCGTTTGCGTACAGCGACGAGGAGGGGACTTATGCCAACAAACACTACAAAGACGACATTCCGCAAGAGGAAAAAGAGCGCAGAGTGGCAGAGGTGATGGGGCTGCAACAGTCGATTTCATCGGAGTTGCTGAGCCGAATGGTGGGGACACAACAGCGCGTAATCATCGACCGCAAAGAGGATAATTACTACATCGGGCGCACGCAATACGACTCGCCCGAAGTGGATTGCGAGGTGCTGATTGACGCCGATGAATGCGGGAAAAGATTGAGAATCGGAGAATTTTATACCGTTACCATAACCCGAAGCGAGGATTTTGACCTCTACGCAAGAATATGACAACGAGAGAACTGATTAGCGAGATTGCGGGTCGCACGAAAATGACCAAGACGCAGACGGAAGAACTGATGAATGCGACCGTGGCAGTGCTGCAAAAGAACCTGCTGGCAGGTACGAGTGTGCAGTTGCAGAACTTCGGCACATTGGAGATGAAACGCCGCGGGGCACGTACCGTGGTGCTGCCGAAGACAGGCGAGCGCACCACCGTGCCCGAGAAGATGCAACTGACATTCAAGCCGTATCAGGCTGTGAAAGAGCAACTTAAAAACGTGTAGGCTATGGCAGAGGACAAGATGACATGGGCAGAGTTGCGCCGCGAAATAGCCAAAGCAGCCAACACCGGTGACAGCCAAACAGGGCAGTTTTTGGATGCCTTGTTGGAAAGTATCGTGGAGGGGTTGCAGACAGACAAGCAAGTGAAGATAAAGGGATTGGGGACGTTTGCAGTGAAGCAGGTGGCACCGCGCAGGAGCGTGAATATCTCGACGGGTGAGGCATTTACGATAGAAGGATATAACAAACTGACATTCAATGCAGAATCCACACTCAAAGAGAGCGTGGAGAAACGTATTGAGCGTCCGAAAACAGATGAGATTATGGCAGACTTAGGACAAGACCCGATACGCAAACTGGGCGAACAAGCCGATGAAATCGTGGATATTTTGGCGGATTTGGGGCAGAGTCCGAAGAAAGGGACTCCCCCACCCCCCTCTTCAGAGAGGGGGGATGCAGAAGCGGATACAAGTGTAGGGGAAAAGGTTGCAGAGATAGTAGAAACTCATGATAATGAACAAAATACGCCGATTATGGAAGAGGATAAAACTACTGATATACCAACTCCTCCGAAGGGTGAAGAGTGTCCGAAAAAGGGTAAATGCGGCGGTGCATGGATTGGTTGGGCTGTGGCAGGTGTGCTGCTGATAGTGCTGATAGGCGGAGGTGTGTATTTTCGCAACGCAATACAACAGTGGTGGCAGTGTATGGGAGAGTGCCAGCCTGTGGCAGAGGCCGAGGTAGTAGAAGTGGTAGAGCCCGTTGAAATCGAGGAAAATAACGCGCCTGCAGTTGTTCCATTGGCTGAACAGCCGCGTGAATATACCCGTTTCATCGGTACGGAGCGTGTGGGATTCGGCAGCCGTCTGGCGTGGATTTCGTACAAATACTACGGGGTGAAAGACCTGTGGGTGTTCATTTACGAGGCCAACAGAGACCAGATTGAGAACCCTAATCATTTGGAGTACGGCAAGAAGATTCGTGTGCCGTTGCTGAGTGAGAAGTTGATGGACTTGTCCGACCCCGAGACACGCCAACTGATTGATAATCTGCAGAAAGAGTATTTAGGCAAGTAAATTGGCAGAAGACGTCATACATATTCAAGGTGCCCGTACGCACAACCTGAAGAATATCTCGGTGGATATTCCGCGCAACAGGTTGGTGGTGATTACGGGCGTGAGCGGTAGCGGCAAATCGTCGCTGGCGTTCGATACATTGTTTGCAGAGGGGCAACGCCGTTATGTGGAGAGCCTGAGCGCATACGCGCGGCAGTTCCTCGGGCGTATGCAGAAGCCCGATGTGGACAGCATTGACGGCATTCCGCCCGCTATTGCCATCGAGCAGAAAGTTACCACACGCAACCCACGCAGCACGGTGGGTACGGTCACGGAGATTTACGACTATATGAAACTATTGTTCGCGCGTGCGGGACACACCATCTCGCCTATCAGCGGACAAGAAGTGAAACGCCATACGGTGCAGGACGTAGTGGAGTGCCTAAGGCAGCAGGCAGTGGGTGCAAAAGTGCTGCTACTCTCCCCTATTATTACTGATAATCAAACGCTTGCGGACAAGTTGAAGGTTTGGCAACAGCAGGGGTTCTCGCGTCTGTACCGCCTCAACGAAGACGGAAGCGGCGACACGCTGCGCATCAATTCCATAATGTTGCAGAGTGCCGACCACACCTATTTATTAGTGGACCGCGTGGTGGCTGACGGTGAGCAGGCGACATTGAATCGCTTTGCGGACTCCGTTCAAACGGCGTTTTTTGAGGGAAAAGGCGAGTGCCGTCTCATTGTTACTCCACCCAGCGCACCGACAGAGGTGCACATATTTTCCGAGCGTTTCGAGGCAGACGGTATCACATTTGTGGAGCCGTCGGAGCACCTGTTCGATTTCAACAACCCATTGGGTGCGTGCCCTACATGCGGCGGATTCGGCAATGTGATTGGTATTGACCCCGATTTGGTGGTGCCGGACAAGTCGCTGTCCGTATATGACGGCGCGATTGCCTGCTGGCGCGGCGAGAAGATGAGCCTGTGGAACGATGCCCTCGTGTATAACGCGGACAAGTTCGATTTCCCCATCCACACGCCATTCTACGCCCTCACGCACGAGCAGAAACAACTGATTTGGACGGGAAATGAGTATTTTCACGGACTCAACGACTTTTTCCATGAGTTGGAGAGCAAGCAATATGCCAAGATTCAGTATCGCGTGATGCTCAGCCGGTATCGCGGGAAGGCTACCTGCCCTGATTGTGAGGGACTTAGGCTGCGCAAAGAGGCGCAATATGTGCAGGTGGGCGGCAAGTCTATCACCGAACTCTGCCAGATGTCTATCAGCGACCTCACAGCATGGTTCAATAATCTGCAACTGACTGACAACGAACAACTTGCAGTACAGCAACTGCTTGTAGAAATACGCTCACGGCTCCAGTTTATGGAGGACGTGGGATTGAGTTACCTGACTCTCAACCGCACCTCTGCCACGTTGTCGGGCGGCGAGAGCCAGCGTATCACATTGGCTAAGTCTTTGGGTAGCAGCCTTGTAGGGTCACTATACGTATTGGACGAGCCCAGTATCGGGCTTCACCCGCGCGACACGCACAGGCTGATTCACGTGCTGAAAGAACTGCGCGACCTCGGCAACACCATCGTGGTGGTGGAACACGACGAGGAGATACAACGTGCTGCCGATTACATCATTGAGATTGGTCCTGCGGCAGGCAGACACGGCGGCGAAGTGGTGTATGCCGGTCCGCCCAAGACAGAGGAACTCACCTACTCTATCCCGCCCTACCGCCGTCCGTGGAACAACTATATTGAGGTAGTCGGCGCCGCTGAAAACAACCTCAAGAATATCAATGTGCGTTTCCCACTCAACGTGATGACCGTGGTTACAGGCGTGAGCGGCAGCGGCAAGTCGTCGTTGGTGAGCAAGGTGCTCTACCCCGCCCTGAAAAAGCACTACGGCGGCATCGCCGAGCGCACAGGCGATTTTGGCAGCCTGCGCGGAAGCCTGCATCTGCTGCAAAATGTGGAGTATGTGGACCAGAATCCGCTCTCCAAGTCTTCGCGCTCAAACCCCGTCACCTACCTCAAGGCGTACGACGAGATACGACGGCTGTTTGCCGACCAGCAACTCAGCCGGCAGATGGGTTTCACGCCTGCACATTTCTCGTTCAACACCCCCGGCGGACGGTGCGAGGAGTGCCAAGGCGAGGGCACCATCACCATAGAGATGCAGTTTATGGCGGACATCACTATGGTCTGCGACCAATGCCACGGCAAGCGGTTCAAACAGGATATCCTTGATGTCCTCTATCGCGGCAAGAATATCTACGACGTGCTGGAAATGACAGTCAATCAGGCTATTGATTTCTTCTCGGAAGACCCCGCGTGCAAGAAGATTGTCGCCCGTCTCAAGCCCTTGCAAGACGTTGGCATCGGTTACGTAAAACTCGGTCAACCGGGCAGCACCCTCTCGGGCGGCGAGAGCCAGCGCGTAAAGTTGGCATCGTTCCTCGCACAGGAGAACGCCACCCCCACCTTATTTATATTCGACGAGCCCACCACGGGTCTCCACCACCACGATATTGACGTGTTGCTCAACGCATTGAATGCCCTCATCAGCCGCGGACACACCGTGCTTATCATTGAGCACAACCCGATGGTCATTCTCGCGGCAGACCACGTCATCGACCTCGGCAAGGAGGGCGGCGACGAGGGCGGGCACATCGTGGCAGAGGGCACGCCCGAACAAATCATGCAATGCCCCGACAGTTATACGGGACAGGCTTTGCGAGACATAATTACACACACATAAATAACAACATGAAAAAAAGTCATTCACGTATCAAGGAACTCAAAAGTTCCGACATTTTCGAACACACAGCCTCCCTCGGCTACCTGCCGCGTTGGGCTGTGCTATTGTTGGATTTAGCACTTTGCGTCATTGCCTTCCTGCTGAGTTATCTGCTTGGCAAGGGGCTATTTACCTATTCGCACCCCACACACGTATTGCCTATATGGGGGCAGATGCTGGTGATGTTGGGCGTGCAAACCATTATGTTTTGGGTGTTCCACACCTACGCAGGTATCTTGCGCTACTCCACATTCATTGACACCATCAAGGTGCTGTTGTCCGTATTCTCGGCGGTCGCCGGCTATCTCATCATCAACTATATCGTACTGGCTATCACACACATACAGCCGTTCTACACCACGGTTGCCATCATCTATGCCTTCATTGCCAGTGTCGGACTGTTCTGCCTGCGCGTTGCCACCAAGACCATCTACGAGTACGCACGCGGCTATTCCAATCCCAAAGTGATGATTTATGGCATCCAGTCTGCCGGCGTAGCCATTGCCAAGATGCTCCGCAGTGCGGGAAACTCGCCCTACAAACCTGTCGGATTTATCTGCGATGCCAATGAAAACAGCAATTTCGACCTCGTCGGCATGCATATCCGCCACCTTGACAACGACCTCATCAAGTACATGAAGGCGCACAACATCCAGAATGTCATCGTCTCACCTCTCAAGATGAAGTCCATATCGCCCTCGCGCGACCTCAACATCTTCTTGGACAACGACATACGTATCCTCACCACTCCCTATTTCACTGATTGGGCTACTACTACTACTACTACTACTACTACTGAGGATTTGGCAAAGCACATCGGACGCATAGAGGCTATCCGTGTG
>ERZ808278.808-NODE-808-length-16627-cov-4.048636_pt1 | contig 16627 bp, 12 predicted proteins | sample MGYA00521239_ERZ808278 | MGnify/ENA primary metagenome ERZ808278 (study PRJEB31516, sample SAMN03275600) | gut metagenome | biome: mammalia-associated habitat; material: feces | host: Papio cynocephalus | place: Kenya | collected 2012-07-17 ... | reverse complement strand
CAAAAATAAGAAACCATAGATAGAATGTTTCCATACATTTTTTGTTTCTTCAATATGAATTGTCTTTTGATCAGGCGACTTATACAGACCGATGTCATGTAAGACACCGATCATTGTATAGTCAATTAATTCCTGTAGAAAAAATTTATTCTGGTAATCGAGCATTTTATAAAAAATATAACCTACCACTTTACCATGTTCCATTATCTCCTCGTCTACCATACTAAGAGAACGGTGAATAACGAGAAAAATATCTTTATTTTTTATTACGGCCATGTGTTATCCCATTATCTTCTTATAATTTCGTTTCTACCTGGACCATTGGACACCATCGTGATTGGAGTTTCAATTTCTTTCTCAACAAATTCAATATATTTTCTGCAGTTTTCTGGAAGTTCATCATAATTTTTGATTCCACGGATATCTTGTTTCCATCCTGGTAAAACTTCATAAACTGGTTTTGCCTTTGCAAGTTTTGCCGTTGTTGGGAATTCCTTTGTTACTTTACCATCAATTTCATAGCCAACGCAAACAGGTATCTCCTCTAAATATCCTAACACATCTAGTACTGTAAATGCAACCTCTGTTGCACCTTGCATACGGCAGCCATACTTAGAAGCAACACAGTCAAACCATCCCATACGACGTGGACGACCTGTTGTAGCACCATATTCACCAGCATCTCCACCACGTTTTCTAAGTTCTTCTGCCTCTTCTCCAAATATCTCAGATACGAATTCTCCTGCACCTACGGCACTTGAATAAGCTTTTACAACACATACGATATTTTTAATTTCGTATGGAGGTATACCTGCACCAATTGCACCATAAGATGCTAATGTAGAGGAAGATGTTACCATTGGGTAAATACCAAAGTCAGGGTCTTTTAAAGTACCTAACTGACCTTCTAATAAAATGTTTTTACCTTCTTTGATTGCGTCTTGTAAGAAAGAAGCTACGTCACACACATATGGTGCAACCATTTCTTTGTATTCCATTAACGTATTGTATAACTCGTCTTCATCAAGAGCTGGTTTGTGATATAAATGCTCTAAGATAACATTTTTCTGCTCTGCCACTCTATGAATTTTCTCGCGAAGGAATTCTTCCCCAGCAAATAACTCTGAAACCTGGAAACCAATCTTCGCATATTTATCAGAATAAAAAGGAGCAATACCAGACTTTGTAGAACCAAAGGATGCCTTTCCTAATCTTTCTTCTTCATATTCATCAAAAAGAATGTGGTATGGCATTAAGATCTGTGCTCTTTCAGATACTTTAATCTTTGGAGCAGGAACGCCTTTCGATTCAATTTCTTTTACTTCACGGAATAAGTATGGAATATTTAATGCAACACCATTACCAATTACACTTGTTGTATGATTATAAAATACTCCTGATGGAAGTAAGTGTAATGCAAACTTACCATAATCGTTAATGATTGTATGTCCTGCATTACTTCCGCCTTGGAAACGTACAATTATGTCGGATTTTTCTCCTAACATGTCAGTGATTTTACCCTTTCCTTCATCACCCCAGTTAGCTCCTACAATAGCTGTTACCATTTCAATTCCTCCTATTACTTGTATATTTATCATTATTACAATACTATCATACTATAATACGTGGTATAAGTAAAATCAATATTTATTATGTGAGCTATAATATGTCCTTATACCATCTTATTCGTATTGTTTCTCCACAAGCTGACTTAAGAGTTTTCGTAATATCACTTCTTCCTCTGTTTTCACATGGAGCAGCTGATTTTGCATTTTTATTCCTGACTCTTTCGAGATTTTTCTCTTCGATTCAATTTGCTGGATATAATGCATAGCCGTAAATAGAAACGCTTTTCCTGCCTTTACAACTTTCTCGTAATCTTCTTCGAGACTGCTATCCTTACTATATCCCTTTTTAAGCATATACTTTATTTTGTACAACATACCTTCCATATGATTGTAAATGGCATACGGTGTCGTCAAATCAATCGTTTCTTGTCCTTCACAGCACTTTCTCATATAGTTTGCATACACATCATACAACTGGTTTCCATGAGCCATATTCTGTTTTTCGTCTGTAAAACAAATCGCAAACTGGACTCCAAAGTTCACCTCTTCTACATGGAGATATTGTTTTAAGTCCTTAAGAAAAGTCTGAATCGAAAATTGAAACTGAAAGGAATACTTCTTTTTCAATAAGCAGATTTTATTCAGATCTCTGTTTAGATGTGCATTCATATGTTCTAATATTCCTCCATGCCAGAATACGTCCATATGCACATATGCTTCCCTTACTTCCTGATAAGAATGTGTAAGCTTCTGATAGGTCTTTCCCGGCAGATAACCTGTTGTATATATCTCCTCTTTTTCATCATCGTACCCGTAAATAAATATTTCATGGGTACCATTGCCTGTGTATCCGTACCTTGGTAAATACATCCAATTTAAGTAGACCATCACATAATACTCATCCTCAATCTGTCGTTTCACAAAGTCTAAGAACTCTTCTGCCCCAATCATAGAAACTGGTATGGAAAATGTATCAACTGGCCAGTTCACATAACTCTCTGGCTGAAAACTGGCACAAGAAGACAAATGCAGCGTATCCATATTGAGATAATCAAAACATACATATTCATACGATTCAGGATACAGAACAATGGGTTTAAAGAAATTCTGTACAAACCAGCTTTGACCACTTTCCTCTTGTAACACAATATGATTCATTGCAGCATAACCGGCAAATGAGTCAATCACCGGCTCTGCAAGTGGTAGTATCTTTTTCATCTTTTCCTCCCTCCTCTAGCTGCTTGCACTGGAATACCCACGAATCGCCTTATTCCACACAATGACTGAAGCAGCTACAAAAATTGGCATTCCAAGGATTGCATACACAATATAGGTTTTGGGAAGCAATCCAAACACAAACATAGGTGCAAAATTGGTAATTAAAAAAATTGGGATCAGAAAAACTCCGACACGCTGCATACTTTTATGATATATAGTCATTGGCATGTTATTAAAATCCCATAATGCAAATATAATATTCTGCAAAGCATCTACACGCACCAGACGAAATGCCAATGTTGTAGGTATGATAAGCAAAGGGTACGTAACCACACACCCAACGAGGGTAAAAAACAGGTAACCCAAAATATTGACAACACTTACTGGTGTTGCTGTTCTGCACCAAGAAATCACAACCATAATAACACCTGCCAGAACATTTGGAATTCCTAACCCAATGTCAAACTTCCGAAAGGAACATAAAAACTGGCAGGAAACCGGCTTGGTAAGATAAATATCAAGTTCTCCATTCTGAATATACCCAGGAATCGATGCAAGGTTAGGATAATAGATCGAATCCATGATTCCTGTAATAATTGTGTACGAACCAATGAACATCAGAATCTGGTCTGGTGACGCTCCATTGATGGAAAGTCCAATGGAAAAGACTACAATTATGTACAAGCTTTTCGCCAGCAAAAAACCCACCTCTGTCAGGACAGAAAGGAAAAAATTAATTTTATACTCCATTTGTGCCATAATATTATACTTTACCATATGAAAGTACAATTGGATATAATCTTTTATATTCATATCATATCTCCTCTTCTAAATCATCCTCCAACTGCTGTATAATTCTTTACACCTTTCGCCCAGACTGCTGTTGTTATCAGGCACATAATCCCTATCCAGATTACCTGCATGCCAAACCCAGTTAACATTCCCTGTCTGTTTACATTTCCATTGATGATGGATACTGGAAAGTATGTGGTATAGGAAAATGGCAGTATCTTTAAACAGAACTGTATTTTCCTGCTGAAAATATCAATAGGAAATATTCCTCCACTTACAATATTTCCAACCAGCGTCATAATAAATACTGCACCAGAGCCATCTTTTAACCAAAATCCAGCAGCGCAAAAGCAGATGTAGATGAGGTAATTTAACACCATTGCCAGAATAAGTGATGCATAATACAGAACAAATTGCAAGGCGGTAAACTGCACAGAATATCTTAGAGCAAACACTCCCCCTATGAGAACCATTAACAGCGTGGCAAATATGAGGTTCATAATCTTTTCTCCTAGGAAACAGGCTCCTTGATATGGCAGAAAGCGAACTGGCCGTACCAGATATTTTGCAAATCCACCCTGTTTGATCTCATTGTTTACTTCTCCTACAAAACTAATGGAAACAAGCCTTGATGTTATCGCCGCAAACACAGCATATAATAACATCTGTCCTAATGTGTATCCAAAAATTATCTTATTTGCAGACGAATGATACACACTTGTCCACATGAAATACTGGATGCAAAGCGGAAAGATAAAACTCACCATATCCATCCAAAAATTCACGCGGTAACGCATTGCTTTTTGCATTCCTAAGGAAAATGCCTGTTTATATATCATCATAGGCACATGCCCTCCATCCGATATATTTTTTCAATGCTTTCTTCCAATGGAATATCCATTACGTTAAAATCCTTTACTTTATACTGTTTTAATATGTAGGAAGCCACATCCTGCAACTCATCGCGGCCAACTTCCAGCTGGACTTCAAATTCGTTTACTTTCTTTAATTCTCCAAATTTTGAAAGGCTTGACCAGTCAGCACGTTCATTAAACTGAAACGATACTATTTTCCGATTGTTTAACTTCTGGTTGATATCATGGATACTCGCATCATAAACGAGCATACCATGATTAATTACGATGGTTCGGTTACATAGGTCTTCGATATCATCCATATAGTGACTTGTCAATAAAATAGTTGTCTGCTGTTTTTCATTATAGATTTTTAGAAATTCTCGAATCTTTTTCTGTGCAATTAAATCCAATCCAATAGTCGGCTCATCCAAAAAAAGAACTTTTGGCTGATGAAGCAATGCTGCAATCAGCTCCATTTTCATTCTCTCACCTAGGGAAAGTTCTCTAACTTGAACTTTCAATAGTTCTTTCACATCTAAAATTTCACACAATTCATCTAGTATTTTATTGTAATCCTGATCACTGATTTTATAGATGCATTTGTTTAGATATAGAGATTCATTGGCTGGCAAGTCCCACCAAAGCTGGTTTTTTTGTCCTAACACAATTGAAATCTGTCTTTTGAACTCATTTTTTCTTTCCCAAGGTGTATATCCTAAAACAGAAGCCGTACCATTTGTCGGGAATAAAATGCCCGAAAGCATCTTTAATGTTGTCGTTTTTCCAGCTCCATTAGGACCTAAAAATCCGACGATTTCTCCCTGTTCCACTTCAAAAGAAAGGTCTTTCACTGCTTCTTTCATTTCTTTCTCTGCGTGAAAAAGTTTCTTAAAGGAATTTTTCATTCCCACTTCCTTTTTCGAGTAAAAAAACTGCTTTGTTAATCCGTTTACTTGTATCCCTGCCATCGTATGTTTTAACTCTCCTTTTCCTGTTTTCTTCCATGTAAATAAAGGTTATTGCATTTTGTACAGACTGGCATATTTCCACACTGGATGGTTCTTCTTATCTTATTGTAATCCTCATTTTTCCAGATTTCTTTTACCGAATTCTTATGTAAATCGCCCACAACAAACTCTGGAAAATGCTTACAAGTAGTAACAGTTCCATCTGCAAGTACTTCCATACGATCTGCAACGGAATAACAGCAGTATGTATTTTGAACTACATTCTTATCCTCTAAAAATGGTACAATTTGGTCCAGTTCAAGATTTGGCTGGAACTTAACCTGATTCTTCCATACTCTTTCGGAGATCCGTTTGTGTGCAGCAAATATTTTTTCATATTCTCCCTCTGGATATTTGAATTTGAACGCATGCCAGCTGGCAACGGAATTGTTGCATGTTCCGAAATGTTCTTCATAATATCGATCCATTCTATCTTGTGTATCTTCCGATATGTACCAAGGAAAACATACAATGACATAGTCGACACCTAATTCTTCCATGTACTCTAAGAAATCATACATTTTATCCACCATGCTTCCGCTTAAGACACAATGGATGGATATCTTTCCATGGAACTCACCCTTTTTACGCATTTCCAGCAAAGTTTTAATATTGTTTATTACTTTCTGATAATTCCCTTTTCCACGAATTCCATCATTTTCTTCTTCAAAACCATCTACTGCAATTAGCAGCTCTAAGTTATGATCAAAACGAAGAATATCATCCATTCGCTTATCAATCAGGATTCCATTGGTACACATAGCGGTAATACGTTTTTCTCTTTCCAATACATAAGACAGTTTCGAAAACTCGCTATGAAAAAGTGGTTCTCCACCCCATAGATATATATTGGATTTAACAGGTTGTGTCTCTCTCATAACTTTATCAAACAGTTCTGGATCTAGGTCCTGATTCTTCATCTGCTCACTCATGTTATGGTGATACCCCTGCTCATTCCATTCATAACATGTCTTACATCTTAGATTGCAGCGATTGGTCAGTTTAAAGCCAACGATTAAAGGTAACTCTGTAGAAAACTCAATATTTTCTTTTAACCCCTTCTGTACAATAGACATATTTTTAGCAGCTTTTGCCACTATTGCCATTTCATTTTTCGAAAACTTTTTTGTTGTTTTTGGCTGTATCATACTATTATTCTCCTTTTAACAATGATTGAATATAGGCTCCGAGCCCCGGTTTACCAGCTTTATTCCTGCGAATCGACTCCTGAATGTCCGCTAATACATCAACGGAAAATCCTGTTTCTCTCCATTTCGTAAAAGATATGCCCAACCCAAGCTTTTCAAAAACTTCTTCGTTTTTTCGCTCGTGTTCTGCTACTGGCTCAATGAAAACCACTGGTGTCTCTGTCAAGATGGCATCATTCACTGTGCCTCCACCTGGTTTGCTGATAATTGCTGTGCAAGGCTGATAAATGTCTAAAAGTGCCTTCATATTCTGATTATCTAATCTTTCATTGGTTTCTCCGTTTCGCATGGAAGGAAATGAATACTCACCATGTTCATCTGGCTCCCATGGCTTCCATTCAGGATCCAGCAAATAATAGGTTGTGTTCTTTTCTTCTTTCACTTCTTCTTTCGCATGTGCCAGTTCAATCACTTTACAATCAATTGCTTCCTGTAATTCGCTTTTTCTTTCACGGTAGTCGCCCATACCCCAGCCGCCGCCGTGTATGAAAAATATCTTTTCCCCCTTGGAAACATCTTGTTTTATTCCTTTACGGGGTACCTCAAATAAAAATTGAACACCCATTTCATCAATAGGCAGGATTTCTTTGTAGAAATGATCTGCATTGTCAAAATGTTTCCAAGATGGCGCTGTTCCGATGTCCATATGTACCACGATTGCCTTAAGCCTGCTCTCATCCTTGGCTCGTTTTCGATAGTCCTCTATCACTGGAATCCAGTTTCCAGAAAAGATAATAAACTTCTCTATTTTTTCAGACTCCCAGCGTTTTAGAATCTTCTCTTCATCCTCTTCTTCCAAAACGTTTCCTAGTTTTTTCTCTGCTAACTTATGTCCTAGTTTCGCAACTTTAAAACTTCTGTGATACTCCTTTTTATTTTTTAGATATTTATTCAGAACCTCTTCATTAAAATAGTTTTCAAATAACTCCAGTGTCACCGTATTTCCCTGTGCTCTTAAATACTCCAATACCTGCACAGCCGGCACGTAGGTACCTAAACCCATTGCTGATGTTAACATTTTAATATTCATGCTTCATTCTTCCCTTCCCCAAATGTTTCGCACAACTTTGTTACTTTCTCTCTATACACAGCAACTTCTTCCCTTGTTCCTGTCAGTAAAAAATACATTCTTCCCTTTTGATTTTTTCCTGTCTTATTCCTTGTGTTCACAAAAAGTGTATTGGAGGTTAGCGGAATGATACCCTTTTTCAATTCCTTCTTAAATAGAATGCCCGCACTGTTCATTCTTTCAAGAACGTCTTCCATTGTCAGATCACATGATACAATCGTGTCTACATAAAAAGTACAGACTTCCTCATTGGCATACCCCATCTGCTCTAAGGATTCTTCCAGTGATTTCTTAATTAAACTCATAGATTTTCTTGCGTTAATTTCCACAATTGGGACCAGTACATCTGGTTCTATGATCATGCTGTCCACACAGACATCACCGAAATAGCCCTCTTTGTACAGTGCGTCCATTACACGTTCCATAACTGAGAAGTAGCCCTGTCCTTCTAAATATTGTAAAAGTTCTTTATCTGCTGTTACGGAACCATGATATGCTCTTTCTTGATTTATAATCTGTTGAACCGATAAACATTCTGCTTTCCCCGTTTCTGGGTCAATAAAATATTGTACTGAAAAATCTGTCTTAACCTGAAATGCTGGTTCTAATATAAATCGAACTTCTTTCCCTTTCTTGCATTGAGAAGAAATGTTCCTTAAGATAGTCTGAAAGGTTTTTTCCTCCGTAATCTTTAAATTACCCTTTCCCGAAACGCCGTACTCTTCTTTTACAATAAGACCTCCTTTTGTATTGAGAAGCCTTTTTCCTGCTGCCATAAATTCCTCTTCACTTGTTACAATTTCCGCATATTCACTAAATCCAAGCTTTTTGGCTAGTTTTGTTGAATATATTTTAGAATTCACTTTTTTTACCACATTGATTGCAGGACACGGATACGTAATCTGGTTGTTCTTGGCGAAAGAAATGTATTCTGGTAATACTGCATAAGTCTCAAAACAGGCATCCTTAGAGAGCCCCTCTATTTTTTGATTTTCTGCATGATATTCACAAGTCTTTGCTTCTATCTCCTGTTCAAAAGACTGGTTATCAAAACGAAACCCTAGTTCGTGTAAATATTTTTGATGCACCGTATTCATAGGAATCCCTGTTAATACCACATCTTCTTCCCCACGACAGAGTGCGAATAGCAATTCATCCATTGCACATACGATATTTTCCAAATTACGATTGCGTATGGCTGGCAGCGTAACAACGTTTTCTGGCTGCCAATATCTCTCTGAATCAAATTTTGCTGCATATATCATATGCCTCTGTTTATTCGTTTTCACCACTTAACTCCTTTATGTATTCAGCTAGTTCCTGTATAGTTTGTACCTTATCAAAATCAAACTCATCGAAATCAATATTTAAGTCATATTGCTCTTCCAAGTCTAAAATTACATTCACAAGCTGAAGGGAATCAAGCCCAATGTCATTAATCAAGTCCATATTCGCTTCTAACTCTTTCTTTTCCCCCTCTTCTCCTAAAATTTCTTCTAAACTCTTTCTTATACTTTCCAAAATTTGTTCTATCATATTTATCTCCCTTTCTAATTTCAAATTTCTATTCCATTTTACCAAATTCTGTGCTGTATTACAATTTATCTATAAAAATACATACATTTCTTTCAACTCAAATAAAATTTCTTTTACGCTCCTTGACAAATCCTTTGTTTCATAAGAAAATAGATTAGATAAAAATTAATCTTTATAAAATTTATCTGGTTTTATAATTTTATGTTAATTGATGTTGACAATTAATTGGAGGGTATCATGAAGAAAAGAGACGACATACATAAGATTTTAATAATTGGTTCTGGTCCTATCATCATTGGGCAGGCGTGCGAGTTTGACTATTCCGGAACCCAGGCTTGTAAGGCCTTACGTTCACTTGGTTACGAAATTGTGCTTGTTAATTCAAATCCAGCAACAATTATGACAGATCCAGAGACTGCAGATATTACATATATCGAGCCATTAAACGTAGAATCTCTAACAAGAATCATCGCCAAAGAACGTCCTGACGGATTGCTTCCTAACCTTGGTGGACAGTCTGGACTAAACCTTTGCTCCGAATTAGCAAAAGCAGGTGTCTTAGATAAATACGGTGTAGAAGTTATTGGTGTTCAGGTTGATGCAATCGAACGTGGAGAAGACCGCATTGAATTCAAGAAAACCATGAATGAACTTGGCATTGAAATGGCAAGAAGTGAAGTTGCTTACACAGTTGATGAAGCACTTAATATTGCAGAAGAATTAGGTTATCCCGTTGTTCTTCGTCCTGCTTACACAATGGGCGGTGCCGGCGGCGGTCTCGTTTACAACAAGGAGGAATTAAAAACGGTTTGTGAGCGTGGTCTTCACGCAAGTCTTGTTGGTCAGGTTCTTGTTGAAGAATCTGTTCTTGGCTGGGAAGAACTTGAATTAGAAGTTGTACGTGATGCAAAAGGCAATTTAATCACAGTATGTTTTATCGAAAATATAGATCCGTTAGGAGTACATACGGGCGATTCTTTCTGTTCCGCTCCTATGTTAACTATCTCAGAAGATGTTCAGGCTGAATTACAGCGTCAGGCTTATAAAATCGTAGATGCAATCCAGGTTATCGGTGGTACCAACGTTCAGTTTGCAAGAAATACCGAAACAGGACGTATCATCGTTATCGAAATCAATCCAAGAACTTCCCGCTCTTCCGCACTTGCATCCAAAGCAACAGGATTCCCTATCGCTTTCGTTTCCTCATTACTTGCAGCTGGTCTTGATTTATGCGATATTCCATGTGGTAAATATGGAACACTTGATAAATACAAACCAGATGGAGATTACATCGTAATTAAATTTGCCAGATGGGCATTTGAAAAATTCAAAGGCGTAGAAGATCACTTAGGTACTCAGATGCGTGCTGTTGGTGAAGTAATGAGTATCGGTAAGACTTATAAAGAAGCATTCCAAAAAGCTATAAGAAGCTTAGAGACAGGTCGCTACGGTTTAGGATATGCAAAAGATTTTCATGATAAATCCAAAGACGAATTAATTGAAATGTTGCACATACCTACAAGCGAACGTCAATTTATCTTATACGAAGCGATTCGTAAAGGTGCAACTGTTGACGAATTATATAACTTAACGAAAATCAAACCTTATTTCTTAGAACAAATGAAAGAGCTGGTTGATGAAGAAGAAGCCCTTCTTAAGTATAAAGGTTCCGTTCCTCCAGCAGACATTTTAGTAGCTGCTAAGAAAGATGGATTTTCTGATAAGTATTTAAGCCAGATTTTAGAAGTAACAGAAGATGAAATTCGCAACGCGCGCCTTAACGCTGGTCTTAGCCAGTCCTGGGAAGGGGTTCACGTAAGTGGTACAAAAGATTCTGCTTACTACTACTCTACTTACAACGCACCTGACTTAAGCAAAACAAACGAAGACAAACCTAAGATTATGATTCTTGGTGGTGGTCCTAACAGAATTGGTCAGGGGATTGAATTTGACTACTGCTGCGTACATGCCGCAAAAGCTTTAAAGAAACTTGGTTTTGAAACAATTATTATTAACTGTAACCCAGAAACAGTATCTACTGATTATGATACTTCTGATAAACTATACTTCGAACCACTTACCTTAGAAGACGTATTAAGTATTTATGAAAAGGAAAAACCTCTTGGCGTAATTGCTCAGTTTGGTGGACAGACTCCACTGAACCTTGCATCTCAACTGAAAAAACACGGCGTAAATATCTTAGGTACTACTCCTGAGACAATTGATTTAGCAGAAGATCGTGACTTATTCCGTGCCATGATGGATAAATTAGAGATTCCAATGCCAGAGGCCGGCATGGCTGTTGATGTGGAAGAAGCACTTTCCATCGCTCACAAAATCGGCTATCCAGTAATGGTTCGTCCTTCTTATGTATTAGGCGGTCGTGGTATGGAAGTCGTTCATGATGATGATGCTCTTCGCGTTTACATGAACGCTGCTGTTGGTGTTACACCAGACAGACCAATCTTAATTGACCGTTTCCTAAATCACGCTACAGAGTGTGAAGCAGACGCAATTAGTGATGGCAAAACAGCATTTGTTCCTGCTGTTATGGAGCACATCGAGCTTGCTGGTATCCATTCCGGTGACTCCGCTTGTATTTTACCATCCAAAAATATTTCGGAAGAAAACTTAAAGACTATTAAAGAGTACACAATGAAGATTGCAAAAGAGATGAATGTTCGTGGTCTTATGAACATGCAATATGCAATCGAAAATGGCAAAGTATACGTAATCGAAGCAAACCCTCGTGCGTCCCGTACAGTACCTTTGGTTTCCAAGGTTTGTGACATTCGTATGGTACAGATTGCTACAGAAATTATGACAGAAGAATTTACGAAGAAACCATCTTCTTTAAGCACTCTAAAAGAGAAAAAATTCTCCCACTACGGTGTGAAAGAAGCTGTATTCCCATTCAACATGTTCCCAGAAGTTGACCCATTGTTAGGACCTGAAATGCGTTCTACTGGTGAAGTTCTTGGTATGGCTTCTAACTTTGGAGAGGCATTCTACAAAGCACAGGAAGCAACTAAGACAACACTTCCACTTAGCGGAACAGTTCTTATTAGTGTAAATGACCGCGATAAGGCTGAGGTAACTGAGGTTGCTAAGGGATTTGCTGAACTTGGATTTAAGATTTTGGCTACTGGCGGAACAAGCGAACTGCTTAAGAAGAATGGTGTTGAATGTAAATCCATTCATAAATTGCAGCAAGGCAGACCAAATGTATTAGACGCAATTACCAATGGCGAAGTGGATATTGTAATTAACTCACCTGTTGGTAAAAAGGGTGCCGACGATGACAGTTACATCCGTAAGGCTGCAATTAAGGCTAGAATCAGTTATGTAACGACTATGGCTGCTGCTAAGGCTACCGTTGAAGGCATTAAGGCTAGAAAGATGAATGAGCCTGTGCTTAAATCATTACAAGAGTTTCATGAAGATATAAAATAGAATTAATTTAGAAATCCCATATAGCTGACTGTTGTCAGTTGGCAGTGCAGTTCATGCTATACGGGATTTATTTTGCACTATAGGAGATTATTTTTTTCTATAATTCATACTATAATATACCTTGACAGCGCACAAAAGCAATGCTCTGAACGTCTTACCGACGGCGAAGAACTCTGAAACTTGCTGCCATAGAGGTCTTTGAGAGCCTGTGCAGTTTTTCTAAGGGAAAGCTGAAGGTTGACATGCATGGTAAGACAGAGGGACATTATAACACCAAATGGTGGCATTGCTTTTTATTTGAAAAAAATTTGAAATCCTTGAAAATAGAAGGTTTGTAAAATAGAAAAGGTAGTTATGCTTTACACTACCTATTTTTTTCTAGGAGGTATAATATGAATAAAAAACGACAATTAGAAATTGATATTGCAAAAGGATTGGCAATATTCTTTATGTTTCTGGTTCACTGTTACGAAAATTATGGAGCAGACTCTATACAGCATCAAGGTTTCTTTTCACACCTGGTATTCTTTCTTGGAGGCCCTCTAGCCGCACCAGTATTTATGTTTTGCATGGGAGTCGGCATGGTCTATACAAGAAAACAATCCAGTAAAGAGTTCTTAAAACGTGGACTTTCTCTATTTCTTATTGGCTATCTTTTAAACTTTGTTCGAGACTTCATTCCTTACACCATTCAAGGCTATATACATCATGATTCTAGCTTATCACAAACCGCATGGGATTATCTATTGTGTACAGACGTATTACCGTTTGCAGGTTTAGCTTACATATTTATGGGGCTTTTTAAACAATCAAAACTTAAGGATAACAGGCTGATTTTATTTTATGCAATTTGTGCAATTACCAATGTATTTCTAAGTCCAATCAAACTAGAAAGTCGTGTACTTGCAAGTATAACTGGATTACTATGGGCATCATGGGATTGTACTTGGTTTCCATTTCTATCATGGATTGCCTTTCCAATCGCAGGTTACTTGTTCGGTAAGCAACTTATGAACCAGCAAAATGTCGATGACTATTATAAGAAAAGCCTCACTTGGTCAGGACTTCTCTTCTTCCCTCTACTTATTGTTATGTATGGGTTAAATATTAATTGTGGTGCTCTTGATGGATTTTTTGACATGGAGTTTTTTCACATGAACTGGTTCGGGAATATTATGACTCTAGATGTGGTCATTTTATGGATTAGCTTTTGGCACTTTGCCAATGAAAATCTGCCAAAGATTATGAAAAATACTTTAACTCGATGGAGTAAACAGATTAATACCATGTATATCGTGCAATGGGTATTCATTGGGTATGGAAATCTGGTCTTTGGTTACTTCAAGCATTCTTTAATTGAAGTTCTGTTACTGTTTGTGTTTACGTTAGCTGCTAGTGATTTGCTCACAACATTGTTCACAAATTATAAAAGAAAAGTACACTTATAAAAACAAGTTTGGGCAATACTTCCAGAGGAAGTATTGCCCATATTACGAATAGTCATAACCTATCAAATAGATATCCAATCTTTACCTATCATTAATATTTTCATTTATTTCAGATTTAACTTCGCCAATGCTTCTGCAAATCCAGTATTCAGTGGCGTATCCTCTTTCTTCATCTTATTCATATACTTCGCCACGTCCTTCTTAGACACGCCTGCTCCTTCCTTCTTACGACGTTCTGTAAAGGCACTTAACTTTTCCTTATGCCCACATACGCATGTAAACGTCTGCTTCTCCCCTGTTCCAAACAGTTCCATTCTCTTATGGCATTTTGGACATCTTGCATTGGAAGTTCTAGACACAGTCTCTTTATAGCCACATTCCCTATCCTGACATACACGCTTTGTACTATTCTTCCCTTTGACTAATAGCAGGTATTTTCCACAGTTCGGGCACTTGTGATTGGTAATGTTATCGTGACGGAATTTTCCTTCGCCTGACTTAATTTCACTGATTAACTCATTGGTGTAATTCTTAATATCGGACATAAATGCATCTCGTCGTAGAGAACCATTCGCTATCTTAGAAAGCTTTCGTTCCCAGTCGGCTGTCAATTCCGGCTTTTTAAGATCCGCAGGCACTAACTCTAACAACTGTTTTGCCTTGGCAGTAATATGAATATCTTTGCCTTTCTTTTCTAACAGATAAGAATGAAACAGTTTTTCAATAATATCCGCTCTTGTTGCAACCGTACCAAGACCACCTGTTTCGCCTAATGTCTTAATATCTTCTTTGTTATGACTTTCCATGTATTTCACTGGATTTTCCATAGCGGATAATAAAGTTGCTTCATTAAATGGTGCTGGTGGTTTTGTCTTTCCTTCTGTCATAGTTAAGTTAAGGACATTTAGTCTGTCTCCCTGATTTACAGCAATTACGTCGGAAGTTTCCTCTTCTCCATCGTCATAACTGTTATCATATACTTCCTTCCATCCTGCCTTTCTCACAAGATTTCCTTTCGCTGTAAAGAACTGTCCTCCCACTTCTACTTCGATTGAAGTCTGTTCATACTCATATGCTGGATATAATACTGCCAGAAAACGTTTTACAACTAAATCATAAATCTTACGTTCTTCCAATGACATATGTTCCAGTTGTGGATATTGTTCGGTTGGTATTATAGCATGATGGTCAGAAACCTTGCTATTATCAACAAATGCCTTACTTGGCTTAATCACTTTCACCTGTGCCGCATGTTTACGATATGGTCCTACACTGATTGCCTGTAAACGTTCCTTCAACGTATCCACAATATCCGTTGTCAAATATCTGGAATCTGTTCTTGGATACGTAAGTACTTTATGGTTCTCATATAGACGCTGCATAATATTTAATGTCTGTTTCGCAGAAAAATCGTACTTTTTGTTGGCCTCTCGTTGTAATTCTGTTAAATCATATAACTGAGGTGCTGGTTTTCTTTTTTCACTACGGGTAACCTTTGTAACGACTGCTTCCTGCCCTTTTAGATTCTTAAGTAATGTTTCTACCTTATCCTTAGCAAAGCTTCGGTTGCTTTTGGACTTTTGCTCCACCCACTGAAGTTTCATAGACTGCTTTAAACCGTCTTTCTTCTCCACTGTTACACTAAGTCCATAATAAGGAACTGGTTTAAAGTTTCGAATTTCTTCTTCTCTTTTTGCAATCATGGCAAGGGTTGGTGTCTGCACACGGCCACAGGATAACTGTGCATTGTATTTGCAAGTTAAAGCACGTGTTGCATTGATTCCTACCAGCCAGTCTGCTTCTGCTCTGGAAACTGCTGCACGATACAGATTGTCATATTCTTTTCCTGGTTTTAAGTTAGAAAATCCTTCTCGAATTGCTTTGTCTGTAACAGAAGAAATCCAAAGACGTTTGATTGGCTTTTGATTGCCTGCCTTTTCTAATATCCATCGTGCTACTAATTCACCTTCTCGCCCTGCATCGGTGGCAATGACAATTTCATTGACATCTTTACGATGAATCTGTGATTTTACAGCATTATATTGTTTTCCTGTCTGTTTGATCACTTCAAGCCGAAGGTACTTTGGAATCATAGGAAGATCCTGCATATTCCATTGCTTATATTTTTCATCATAGCGTTCTGGGTCAGATAGTGTTACAAGATGTCCAAGTCCCCAAGTTACGATGTATTTACTGCCCTCAATGGCGCCGTTTATATTCTTGTTACATTTTAACACTCTTGCAATGTCACGGCCAACAGATGGCTTTTCTGCAATTACTAATGTTTTCATCTATTTGAATTCTCCTTGCTGTTTGAAATGTTGTTATTTTTTATTATAACAAAAGAACCACTATACTGACAAATAATTCTTGCTCAGTATAGAGGTTCTTTCTATTTCTTAATGATATGATTAGTTTCTGCATTCTACCCTAATCATATAAATGACATTTTACCACATGTCCATTTCCCA
>ERZ808278.806-NODE-806-length-16648-cov-4.665401_pt1 | contig 16648 bp, 11 predicted proteins | sample MGYA00521239_ERZ808278 | MGnify/ENA primary metagenome ERZ808278 (study PRJEB31516, sample SAMN03275600) | gut metagenome | biome: mammalia-associated habitat; material: feces | host: Papio cynocephalus | place: Kenya | collected 2012-07-17 ... | reverse complement strand
ATTAAAGGATCTAAGATGGGAAAAAATAGTAATAAATTAAAGAATGTAAGTACTCTTACAGCTAAAGTAACTGATGATTCTAAATCTAATATAGATAATAAATATAAATATGGAACAAATGAATCTGGATCAACTATTGATTCAAATATATTATCTGTATTTACAGAAGATTATATTCAATCTACTAGAGAAAATAAAGATATTGATCTTACCTTGTTAATGTCAGATCCAGAATTAAAAAAATATTTTCGTGATAAAGAAATGGCGAAAAAAACTGGAAAAGAGTTTAAAGTTGATGAGGAAAAAGAAGAACAGCTTAACAAAATTTTATATGGTGGAAATAAAGCTAATAGAATAAAAAATAAAATTGAAAATTCTTCAGTTGCTCAGGCTGTTCGTAAAGTATCAGATGCTATTTCTGGATTATTACATACACCTATGAAAGCTGTGGAAAGTTTAATGGCTGGTGCTGAAGTTTCTATGCAAAGATTAATCTTTGGTAAAGAATCAGATGATCCAAATGAAAAAGGATTTGTTCAGGTTATTAAAGATGGTTTGAATAAAACTTTTGATTCTATGGAAGAAAAATTACATGGATTTTTTGAAAGACATGAGAAGGCTAGAAATCTATGGAATAAGATTAGAGGTACTAAGAACGAAGAGGGCAAGTATGAAAATGGATTCTTATCTAACTGGCTTAATTCTACAGATGAAGAATTAGGAAAAGCTGGTAAATGGTTTAAGGGTGCTTTTACAGAACCTTTTTCTGATAATGGCGAGGCTGCTTCTGGTAGAAAAGTAACTAAAAGTGGAGTTGTTTCTGTATCAGAAGGAGAAATGATTATTCCTGCAGAATTGAATCCTTTCTATAAAAAGAAAATCAATAAATCTAATCAAAGAAAAACTGAAATAAATAACGCTCGTAAATTCTTTGGATTTAAATTTAATGGTGATACTGGAATTGTTGATGGTATCGATATGGACGGAGAAACCTACAATGATTCAGCTGAATCTGAAAATAATGGAAAAGGAAAAACAATAAAAGATAATTCTGTTTTAGGAATGGGCAAAAAATTCTTTAGAGATGGATTCTCCTATATTGCTGAAGGCATGGGCAAAGTATTAGATGAATTTATTCCTAAAGATGAAAAAGCAATTCAGAAAGAGAAATCTACAATAGCTGATTTATTAAAAGCTGGATTAAAAGATGCTGGTGTAGCTTCTGGTGCAATGACAACTGGTGCTATCATAGGTGGTGGAGTATCTCTTCTTACTGGTGGATTAATATCTCCTATATTATCTGCTGGTATTGGTGCAGCAGCTGGATTAACTATGAGATCTAAAGCTGTACAAAATGTATTATTTGGATATACAGGAGAAGACGGTACAAAGCACGAAGGTATATTAAAAGAAAAAACAGCTGATTTTATCAAAGAAAAAATTCCTACTATGGCTAAAGGGGCTACAGTTGGTGGAGTAGCTGGTTTATTTTTAGGTAGTCCTGTATTAGGTGCTGTATTAGGTTCTACTGTTGGATATGTAACAAAATCTGAACAAGCCAAAAGATTTTTATTTGGTAATGAAGAACATGATGATGGTATTATGTCTAGAGAGCTTCAGAAAAAGATTAAACAGGCTATTCCTGGAATATCTGCTGGTGCAATTGCTGGTATGATAGCTGGTCCTTTTTCTTTACCTGTTAATATTATGCTTGGCTCAGCTTTAGGATATGCTACTACAACAAATAAGTTTAAAGAAAAATTATTTGGTAAGGAAAATGAAGAAACTGGAAAACGTGAAGGCGGATTAATTGGACTTGTTAAAGAAAATTTCTTTAATCCTATTGTAGGTATTTTTGATAAATTATCTGTTTCTATCAGAGATTCTATCAAAGATAATTTTCATAATTTAACTAAGACAATTAGAAAATTTATTGTTTCTAAATTATTTGCTGGAAAAATATTTGGAAAGGTAGCTAGAACAGCTGGTAGAGTAATATCTAAAGTTGCTAAAACTCCTTTTAATATTGTTGCTGGTGGATTAAGACGAGCAGATAATTGGTTAGAAGGTAGAGCATTAAAGAAAGGTAGATCTATTAAAAGTAGAAAACTTGGAAGAAATCTGACAGCCGAAGAAAGATTAGCTTTAAGGGATGGGGATGCTTCAGGAAAATTTGGAACTATAGATTCTATTCTTCAAAATTTTGAAACTAGAGATCAAGCTGAAAGTTTCAAGAGTTTAATGTCTCAATTATATGATCCTACTGCTCAATATGATAAAGAATTTATTAAAGCTAGAGGTAATTTAAAGAATGCTCTAAAAAATGGATTCAATTCTGCTAATGCTAGTGGAAATGGTGCTAGATATAGATCCGTTGTAAATAAGATTTATAAATTAACAAATAATGCTCAATTTGTTAAAGCTAAAAAATTAGTAACTAGTCTTAATTATCTTTCTGAATCAGAAATAAATTCTTTATTATCTTTAATAGATAAACAAAGAGCTGCATATGAAGGCAGAAGATTATCTGTTACTAATGCAAATGCTGCTAAAAGAGAAATCGTAAATGCTACAGGATATAAACAAATTTTTGAACAATTAGGATTTGATGTATCTACAATGTCTGATTCTGATATAGATAGAGTTATTTCTTTAACTCAAGATGAATTGGACAGTGGACGATTAGCTAATAAAGAAGAAAAAGAGAAAAAAGATGTAAATAAAACTATTACTGATAGAATTCCTAATTTACTGGAAGCTATCGCTAGACATCTTATTTATGGAGAAAATGTTGATTTAGAGCAGTATGGAGGATCACCTTTAAAAGCCGCTGTTAGTAAAACTGCACCAGAAAATAAGAATAAGTCTGTTTTAGGTGATGAGCCTAGAAGAGGTGATACAAAAGTAGAAGAAGGAAAGAAATATATTTATGATGGTACTAAATGGGCAGAAGATATTTCTGATACTGATACCAGGGAAAAATCTGAAAAAGAACATAAAATCTATAATGCTATTATGAATCTTCCTATTATTGGTTCTGCTGTTAGTAAATTTGGTGGGGCTTTTGATTGGATGAAGACGAAACTTTTTGGAGACAAAGAGAATGGTAAAGATGGATTATTTTCTAAAATATTTGGTTCTGAAGGTTTATTAGGTGGTATCTTTAGTGCTATCACTGGTGTAAATTTAAAAGGATTATCCATCGGAACTGCTTTATCCACATTTGCTAGAGGTGCAGTATGGAATGTTGGTGTTCCTGCTGGATTAGCTTATTTATTCCTTTCTAAAAAAGGAAACGAAATAATGCATAAAGTATTCTCATATGGAAATCCTAACAGTGCTTCAGCTTCTTCTAATACTTATAATGATGCTACAGGAGCAAGAATATTACGTGATGAAAATGGAAATCTCATGAGAGATGAAAAAGGAAACGTAATAGACGAAAATGGCAATATTGTTAATACAAATGATATTAGCAATCGAAGAGGAGATATTAAGACAGCTAAGGAAATGCTTATTGATAATACTGTAAGAGGTATTACAGGAACACGATCTTTAGTGGGAGAAATATTAAGAAAAAATAATCTTACAAAAGGATTATATAAGAAAGCTGCTTTGAATATTAATCGATATAATTATTTAGTTAAATATGCAGGTACCTTAGGCGAGCAAGGAACTCTTGCTGTTACAAGGTCTATATCGGATGATGTATTAAGTGGTGTATTTAAAATTGGCAAAGTATTAAATAAAATTCCAATTGTAAATAAATTAGATTGGGATGGAATTGCTAATAAAATTAGTGCTAAAGTTGCTGAAAAGTTAGCTAGTAAAGGTGCCAAAGAACTTGCTAAATTAGCAGCAAATGCTGTTATATGGATTAAAGTGGCATTTATTGCTACTGACTTTATTACAGGATATGAGGATGCTTCAGCTACATTAGGTATTAAAGAACCTAGTAAAGGTTGGAGAGTTATGGCAGGTTTAATGAGAGTTATCAAGAACTTTATTCCTATTATTGGTTCTCTTATTCCTGATAATTTGGTTATTGATATATTTGCAGATTATATTGCACCTGCTCTTGGAATGGATATTTCTGAATTTAAAGCAGAAAGAGAAGCCTATAAAAAAGAAGTAGATGAATATAATGAAGCAAATGGAACAAATTATTCTGTAACAGAATATACTAAGCAAGTTAGAGAAGATTATACGTTTACAGAACGTACGAAAAATGCTGCAAGTTCTACATGGGAACAAACTAAAGTTAAATTCGGTAATATGAAATCTGGTATTAAAGAAAAAGGCTTTAGTGGTTATATGAAATCCGCTATCAATAATATGGGCATTTCATTTATGGATGCTTATAATGAAGAGGGTGGAGGAATAGCAGGATTTTATAATGCTATGGGTACTACTTGGGAAAATCTTTTACCAGGTGTATTAGGAGAAATTGCAAAGGCAAATTCTGATATTAAGAAATATGCATCAAAAGGTGACATAAAATCTATGTGGGCTGTATCTTTGAAAGATTTCTCTAAAAAGGAAGCTGGAGAAGATGGTGTAGAAAAAGCAATGCCTAGTTTATTCTCTAGAATATTTGGTCAGATTCCTTTAATCATGACCAAAGTTACAAGAACACCTATGGCATTCACGCAAATTGCATTTACCAAAATAAAAGGTCTATTGGGAATAGACGAAACTAGTACAAAGAATGGTGTAAATTATATATCAAAAACTATAAAAGATTTATTGGGATTTACTAAAAATGGTGATCTTAAAGGTCTAAATAATTATAATGTTGATACTGGAAATGATAAGAGTGTTATTTCTTTATTTGCTAAAGCTACAGGATTTGTTGGAAAGACATTCTTACAGATGCCTACAACAATATCTTGGATGGGTCATACTATTTATAATGATATCACAAGTTATATTAAAGGAATCAAAAATGATTATAGTACTATGAAAAAGAGTATAAAAGATTTAGACGATTTATATACTGAAGGTGGAAAAACCAAAGATATTATCCTTTATGAACTTGAATTAGGAAATATGAAGAATGATCCATTATATGGAATATATAAATTTATATTTAATATTTCTCAGATTTTCTATACAACAATGTCTGCAATAAATGACATTAATCCTGTAGAAAAATTAAAAGATATGAAAGATGGATTTGTCAATTGGTTCAAAGGAGATTCATCTTCTTCAAGTTCTTCTACATCTGGTAAAGGATCTGGATTACGTCGTTATGCTGGTAGAGGATCAGGAACAGTATCTCAGATAGATCCTAAATTTAATACAATGAAATTAGGAGATAGTACTGTTGGTGAATCTGGCTGTGCTCCTGCAGTTGCTGCTATGGTTACTGGCAATACTATGGAAGATGCGGTCAAAGAAGCGGAGAAATATCAGACGGAAGGCGGTACAGATGCTTCTTATTTCGCAGATTATTATGCTAAGAATAATAAAACTGCTCAGTATATGAGTAATAAAAATGATATTGCTAATTCGATTGCTTCTGGCACTCCAACTGCATTATTAGGGCAGGATACAACAAATACATCAAAAGAGAATTCTCCTTTTGGACCTGATAATCATTTTGTATTGGCTACTGGTTTTGATGAAAATGGAGCATTATTGATTAATGACCCAGAATCTAAGAAAACTAAAAAGTATAATGCTGATTTATTAAATAATGTATCTTTAGGTATTGGTGCTGAAGATAATGGAACTACAAAAACTACTACAGCTAGTGATATGATTCCTGGTTTAAGTAATTCTACCAAAAATACATTATCGACTACAAATCCAGTTAATTTGGATTTAAGCAATCCTGTTGCTGCTATGGCTGCAGTTAATGCTAATAATAAAAATAAGAAAAATTCTACTAGTACACTTAATACTGGACTAGCTCCATTAGTAGATAATACATCTAGCACGACAAATGGAACTATTAATGGATTTAGTTTAGATACTCCAGAGGTAATATTAACAGGTTTAGGTGCTAAACCCAATGCTGTTACTATTTGGAAATATTTTATTAATAAGGGTTATAGTCCAGCTGCTGTTGCTGGATTAATGGGCAATTTGTATCATGAATCTCATCTTGATCCTACATGTATTCAGGGTGGTGGAAAAGGTCCAGGTGCTGGAATTGCTCAATGGGAAAACTACAAAACAAAAAGTGCCAGATGGTCTAATCTTAATGATTTTGCTCAGGCTAAAGGTAAAGATTGGACAGATTTATTAACTCAGCTTCAGTTTATGGAAGAGGAGTTAAGTAAATTAGATAATTGGTTTGGAAAAGCTAATGATTCTGCTGGATCTACTCCAACAACATTTGCAGATTGGAAGAAATCTAAAGATGTTGAAATGGCTACTAGACAGTTTGAAGGTGCTTACGAAAGAGCTGGTAAACCTGCTATTGATACTAGAATAGGATATGCTAAAGAATTTTATCAGACACTTGGAAAAATATCAGCTAATCCTTTGATCCAAACTACAGGAAATTTAAAAGATGATTATGCAAAATTTAAAAATGCTTCTCCCGCAGAAAAAGCAGCTGTTATTTCCACTGTAAAAGAAGTTAATCCAGATCTTGCTACAGCAGGAAGCTATTCATTGTCTAGTTCAAGTTCTTCAACTGATTCTGAAGATAATGTAAGTATTCTTGATTACATTAAAAATATTTTTGGACAGTTTGGAAAATTATTTACTGGAGGAAAATTTGATTTATCTGAAGTTGGATCTGTAGATGGAACATCTGTTTCAAACGAAGCGGAAAAAAGTGATAGAGCCATTACTTCTAGCTTTAGCCCTTATAATGGAACATATTCTTCCAATGGTAAATCTCCAATGGATTGGATGAGAAGTATTATGGGAACACTGACCTATAGTCAAAGTGGTCCAAGAGATCCAGAAAAAGGAAGTGCAGACTGTTCATCTACTGTAAGATGGGCTGTTGATAAAGCTACTAATGGAACAGTTAATATTGGTGCTTATACTGGAACCCAGTATGAGAGTTCTACAATGAAAGATGTATGGTACGATAATGGTAAAGTGGCTGGTATTATTCCTACGAATGCTCAGCCTAACGATATATTATACTTTAGATCTGATAAAAATGCTGGTGATTCTAAATATCCTGATGCAGTTGGACATACTGGTATCTATATCGGTGATGGAAAGATGATTCATGAAACTTCCAAGGGTGGAAAAGGACCTAGAATAGATGATGTATACAAGAATAGTTTGATTAAGGTTCGTCGTATACTTGATCCTAATAATCCAAATAGAACATATAATTTCCAGACATTATCTGAACTCGTTCACAAAAATGTACAGGATAATAAAGAAGCTAATTCCACAAAGAATGATATGACAATTCATCAGTCTGCTATGGGATCTGGTTTATTGAATAATGCTAGAAAATCTATTTCTAAAGCTAAATTAATTGATTTCAATACAAGAAAAGCTATCAATAATGGAGCTGTTGGCGGAGCTTCTGCTCTTGATGTAACATCTATAGTTCCTACAAAAACAACTACTATATCAAAATCTGCTTCTAGTACAGCTTCTGGTATTAGTAAAGAAGTAGCATTATTGTTGAAGACAATTATTACATTAATTGAAACAATGGTAACAAATACTTCTAATATTGATAATATTTATGAATTGTTATCTAATTATTGCTCCCAAAGTTTAGGTAATCAAGCTTCTACAGTATCAGGTATCATTGCTGCTAGTAAGAAATCAGATGATTCTAAAAGAGAGAAATTAGAATCTTCTTTATCTGGATTGAAAGCTACAGTTGATCAAATTTTAGCTAGTTAATAAGTAAGGGTAGTAGCAATCTACTACCCTTAACTTTTTGATAATAGAAAGAAAGTAGGTGAAAATATGGCTCTAACAGAAGATCAAAGTCAATATTTTTCTGATGAAGATATAACTCAATATACATCTGGAAATACAGATGTAACAGATGTATTAGTAAATAATCTTAATGGTATTTTTGGTATACCTTATCAGTTTTTGGAATCTGTAGACCCAAGATTATCTGCTACATCAGTAGGATCAATTTATGCTGAAAGAATTATATCAAAAATGCCATTGTTATTTTTGACCCCATGTTTAGCAGAATTTATGCCTGGATATAATAAAAATGATAGATCTACTGTATTAAGTGGATTATTTGGTGGAGATTTTGGATCATTAGCATCCTCTCTTGAAGGAAAAGGAAGATATTATACAACAAGATTTTCTTATAAAGAATATATTCAATATGTAAACACAATGTGGAGTCAGTTGTGTATATCTGCTGGGGAAGGTAATACAAGAATTAATACTCCTAGTGGAAAAAAGAAATTAAAGAATATTGATTGGAATACCATGAGAAACGATTCATTTAAAAGTTATTTTAATGCTTATTCTTCTCCGGTATTTTATGTAGATGGATTAAACTCTATATCAGAATCTTTTTCTAATTCTACCACAGAATCTTCATTAGCTTCTTCCATCAATGGATTTAGTGATCAAGCAAACGAATTACGTTTTTTATTAGGTAATAAATCAGTAGTTTCACAATTAGCTCAAACAGCTACTGATCTTACTGAAGGAATTACTGGTGCTTTACAAAATGTAAATAATGTATTAACTGGTGGTATGTTATCAGATTTGGCTTCCACTGGTGCTTCTAAAATTATATCTGGTGCAAAAATATCTTTCCCAAAGATATGGCAAGACTCTAGTTTTTCTAGATCTTATTCTTTTGATATTAAATTAAGAAGCCCAGATAACGATACATTATCTATACTATTAAATATAATGGCACCATTAATGCATCTTTTACCTATGGTATTACCTAGAGGATATTCAAAAGATAATGATGCTCCAGATCCTAATACTTATGAATCACCGTTCTTATGTAAAGCATATTGCAAAGGAATGTTTAATATTGATATGGGTATTATTACAGATATGACAGTTTCTAAAGGTGCTGAATGTCAATGGAATGATGATGGGTTACCTACTCAAATTGATATATCTATCAGTATAGAAGATTTATATTCTCATATGTTTATGACTAAATTAGCTTCTGAAAATAAAACTTTTAGCGGTCTAATTACAAGTATCAAAGATGCTGCCGCTGTTGTAAACAATACTGCTATGATGGATTATATTGCTAATTTGGTTGGATTAAATATAGCAGATGTAGAAATGCTTAGACAAGTTAAAATGCTTGGTTATCTTGCGCCCGCCTCTGCATCTAGAGCTCCAAGTAATCTTTGGGGAACATTTGATCAGGCTATACATAATAAAATTAGATCATTGTTTAAATAAATATATAGAGATAGAGAATATTCTCTATCTCTTTTTAAAAAGGAGAATAAATTATGGAAAATTTTGTATTAAAAGAAGGACATGCTGTAGCATTTGATTTTGATGGAGTAATACATAAATATTCAAAAGGTTGGCAAAATGGATCTATTTATGATGAACCAAATTATAATGTAATAGATATTATTTTATTATTAATGAAATCTAATGTTCCAGTATTTATTTTGTCTACTAGAGAACCTCAGCAAATTAAGGAATGGTGGGATAAATATGATTTTGGTATTAAGACAGAATTGTTGCCGGATACAATAACGTTTTTTAATGATACAACTTATGTTGGTATTACAAATAAGAAATTACCAGCACAAATATATGTAGACGACAGAGCGTATCGTTATACTGGTCAAACAGCCACTACATTCTTTTCTGATTTCTTAAAATAAAAATTTATATATAAAATAACCTAAATTTAATATAAGTATAAAGGAGACTTTTTAATTATGGAAGGAACAGATGTTTATAGAAAAAGCTACAATCATATGGTGAGCATTTTAAAAGCCAATACAACAGATATTATTACAATAGATTATAAACAGTTTGATGCAGTTACAGCTGGTGAAGTAAGAAATGCTATTGATAAGGTTCTCATGAAAAGAAAGAGAGAAATTGGACCAGTTGTATTTGTGGTAAAATAGGTAAAACTTTTATAAATTATATACTATATAAAAGAATACGAAAGAAAGGAGTTAAAAAATCAAATAAAGAAAGGGGATTAAAATGCATTGAGCAATTATGAAGTTTTATATGAACCTCATACAAAAGAATTAAGTCTAAAAGTTAATGTACAGAAACAGTATCCATATAGTGACGAATTTGAATATGTTGCTTATATGGATCGTATTGACTTTAATGACGAAAAATTGAATGACTTAAAGAAGAATAAAGGATTTATTATTTATTCTCCAAAGGCAACTATTAAAAAGGACATAAAAAATCCCAATGGTATCTTTAGTACTAAATATGGTCAGAAGTTAGGAGATCTTAATCCATATATTGATAGATGGAGTTGTCAATGTGGATACTATAAAGGTCATATTAATAAAGGATTAATGTGTCCAAAATGTGGTCGAATATGTAAATATGTCGATGATGATTTCTCAATCTTTGGTTGGATTGAAATTGATAAAGAATATAAGATTATTAATCCAGATATGTATAATATTCTTAATTCTTTCTTTGGTAGATCCAAGCATCCCAAAGATAAGAAATCAAAAACAGGATCTGTTTTACAAAATATGATTTGTTATGATAAAGAAATAGATCAACATGGAAATGAAATAGGTCCTAAAGTAAAACCAAATGAACCCTATTACGGAATAGGAATTATAGAATTTGTTCAAAGATTCGATGAAATTCTTTCATTCTATTATAATAAGAATAAGTCATCTCAATCTAAGAGAGATTTATATTATGATATAATAGTAGATAAATCTAAGATATTTATTGATTCTATTCCAGTATTTACTACTCTTTTACGTCCTATGGATATTCAACAAGGTAATATGTACTATGAGAAAACAAATAAGTTTTATAATATGATGGTACAGTTATCTAATCGTATCAATAAGAATAAAAGAAAAATAGATAGAGTTCCAAAGTTAAAGAATCAGCAATTATATAATCTGCAAATGAAATATATGCAGTTATATGACGAAGTAATTGAAATCTTACAGGATAAGAAAGGACAATTAAGAACTTTAGTATCTGGTAGATTTAATTATACCTCAAGAGAGGTTATCAAGCAAGATCCTCAATTGAGAATTGATCAATGTAAATTACCTTATGTAGAATTGGTAATCACATTAGAGCAGCAAATATGTAATATACTTCATAAAACTCTAAATATATCATTCCAACAAGCATGGGATAAATGGTTTAGAGCTATCGGAACAGTGGATCAAACTATTGTAAAGATAATAGAAGATATTATAAAATCCTCATGTGGTGGCGAAGGTTTACCAGTTATTATAAACCGTAACCCCACGATTTCTTTTGGGTGGTGATGGTCGGATTTTACTGTAAGAATCGTTGTAAATGTATAATAATCGATAAACTATAGAGTAAAGTCCAGACTATATAAATTCGCTCAGCCAAGGAGTGATCTTTGGTAAAAACACCATGTTTTTGCTGGGAGTTATTAAAGCTTAATTTACTACAACGTGATCTGTAAAGATGAGCGTGAAAGTTGCGAAAGGCAGAAAGAAATAATTAAGATGCTATATGGTGATAGTAAACCTAAGTAGCTAGTTCGAATATAATAATCAGCAGTAGTTAAGACTAATATAATCTTTTTGAAATTTTTAAAGAAAGGAGAGATAATTTATGAGAGCTGGAACCTCTAGATATGAAAATAAAATACAACCTGTTCATTTTGAACCTGTTGAAAATCAACATCTTCAATTTATACCTGAAGAATTTAGAATGATTACAAATGATATAATACCTGGTATTAGACCTTATTATATGATTAGTAATTATGGAAGAGTATGGCATATATATCAACGTAAATTTCTTATTGCAAGTATTGATACAAAAGGATATTTGTTTATAACTTTAAGTACAGATTATGGACATATTACAGTAAGAATACACAGAATGGTTATGTTAGTATTTTCGCCAGTTCCAAATTCTAAAGATTTATTGGTAAATCATATAGATGGAGTGAAAACAAATCCATATATTAAAAATCTCGAGTGGTGTACAGTAGAAGAAAATCAGAGACATGCAATAAAGAATGGTTTAAAAACTTTTGAGAGACTTACAGAAGAAAAGGTACATGAGATATGTAAAATGCTTGAAGATCCAACAATACCTTTACTAACAATAGCAAATAAAACTGGAGCTTCATATTCTGTAGTTTCAAAAATTCAACAGAAAAGAGCATATACTGATATTTCTGATTCTTATAATATAACACAACGAAAGATTAATAATAATTTAAATATGGAACAAATAAAAGCTATTTGTGAATGGTTTCAAAATAATCCAAAAAATAAATTTGAAACACTTGATATGCATTCAGCAGAAGGATTAAGAGCAATAGGAGTAAATAATCCAACAAGTGGAGAAATAAGAACTGCAAAGAAAATATTAGTAAGAGAAACTTATCAATATATTTCAAAAGATTATATGTTTTAGTTATTCAACGACTATCGAAAGCTAGACATCCATATTAAGTAGAAATACTTAAAATGATTTTGAGGAGAATCAGTTGGATTGAGATGATGTATATAGAATGGTGTCTATATACTAAGTGAGTAGAGTAGAGCCTAAGTGATTGAGGTTAGTATTATACTGATATTAGGTATAAATAAATCTATTAAATCGAAATGCATGGTACTCTCTATATATGGTAACAGTATATAGAGGTAAAGATATAGTCTGGGCATCATATGTAATGTATGAGATGTTCAGAAAAGAACTGCATAGTGTAACGAACTATGTGAACAAGCCGCAATTTTACAGATGTTTTGTGTAGGTATAAATTTCAATTATACCTTAAGCGTTCCATTACAAGTATTAAAACCGCTTGCTGCGGATTTCGATGGGGACGCTATTAATGTAATGCATATTATTAATGGTGCATTCTTTGAAGCTGCTTATGAAGTATTTAATCCTAGAAATAATATGTATATTTCTAGAAACAATGGATTATTTAATAAAGATGTAATGGTACAACGTGATACGATTATCAATGCAAATATATTGAATGATCTCAGTCTTCATAAATACAATGAAGAAGAATTGAATGATATTCAACGTATTAAAGAAAAACAGTTAAAAATGGCTAGTTAGGGTTAAACCCTAACTAGCTTTTGTTTATCTAAAGAAAGGAAATAAAATGATGGATTTTTTAAAAATCAAAACAAAAGAAGATGTGATTAATTTATGTAAAGGATTAGTTGAATATGATAAATTAAGAGTCAAATTCAACTTGCCAGCTTTTTGTGGATCTCCAGAAGATGAAGTTATGGTATCTTGGTTCCATAATGATATTTTTGTAAATACAGATATAATTACAGAAGCTGGATTTAAAGAAATAGATCCAAATGATCATGCTGATCCATTTGTAACTGATAATTATTTACATTGCTTTATTGGAAAAGTGAATGATAGAATTCATATATTTCTTATAGATACTTCTATATATAAAATATTGAGAACTGATTTTCCTTATTCAGCATATGGTACAATAACTGAATATATCAAGGAAGAAGTTATTCAAAAATATATTTAGGAGAATATTAATAAAAAGGAGGAATGATTTATGATAGATCATAATTTGAAAAGAAGGAGTGATTTACAGAATATAGATAAAGGAGAAAAGGATTCATTGAGATATAAAACAATAAATATTATAGACTCTGATAATTCAGAGTCTATAAGAAAAGAAATAGAAAAGAATAGTGATATAAAACGATTAAGAAAATAAGGAGTATATATGAAAACTAATATTTATGAGGTTGAATATAGAATCTTAAAAGGAAATATTGTAAGTAAAGAATATAAAGATTATAAATTTAAAAGAAAGGAAGCTATCTGGATACATAATCCAAATATAAATATTGTAAAATCACTTGCAAAAGATAAAGTATTTCATAGAGATCATTCTATTAATGTACGAAATTTGGATGCTGGTATGGAAACAATAGATATATTTGGACGAGATTATTTTGTACAATTAAATCTTGATCATACAATCCCCACTACAAAAATAACTTATGAAAATGGGGTGGTAGAATATGATAGGAGGTATGGTAACAAATTTATATTACAAGATATTATTGTTCCTTGTAAAGATTTTAAAAATGGGGAAATAATTGGACATATTGTTTTAACTTTAAATATCGATTTAAAAATATATGAAGGATATCTTGTAGAAAATAAAATAAGTAATAAATTTGGTTATAAATACATAGCTGTAGATTTTAATCTTAGAAATCCAATTGATCATTTAAAATATTTTATCAAAGAATTTGGTGATAATAAATATGAAATGGATGATAATAGAATTATTAAATCTGCTATTTGTAAGCATAATGATATTAACAAGAATTGTTATTGTAAATCAAACAGTGGAAATTTTACAATAATTACTCATTATGCTCCAATAATAGCATTATCAACAGGAATATATTTATCTACAGTTGGTAATCGATTTATTGTACAAGAAACAATTGGATATGATGATAAAAATAGAATTAATTTCTATAATAGTATTTGTACAAAATATGAAGAGGAAGAATTTGAAAAATATTTGTATGAATCAAATTATATATACAAATAAAGGAGGCAATTATGAATAAAGCAGAATTAATAATTAATAATGGAGAATTGGAGGAATTAATTAGAGAAAAACATGACCTTAAATTTGTTAAATTGATGCCAGAGTTATCTCAAAAATATGGATCTCATGTAATAAATAAGGTAACGGAAGAATTATTTAAGTTATTGGAGAAAAAGAGTTATTGTTTATCTTATTCTCCGGATAGTAAATTAGTAGCCTTTAAATTTGATAAATTTAAATTCTTAGACTATTACACTTTACTACAGGTATTCATTACATTTGATGCATTTAAAGACGAAGGAAAGGAAGATAAATTAAATATTTATCTTTTAGGTAATGATGACACTGGATATAAACTTGTTTTGTCCAAACAAGAATTGGGTGATTCTATTAAATTAGATGAATATAAAATTATGTTTGGAGAAGATAAAGATATAGAAGGAAATAATCAATTATTAATTGCTTTAGAATTAGAAGTAGGGAAGAAAAAATATATCGTCGATACAAGTAAAGGATATAATATGCTATTAATTATGGATCGATTTGTAAATATCGAAGCATCTGAAAAATTCTTCACTGGTATTCAGGGGATATTATATACGGTTCCAGTAGAAGATGTAAATAATTTAAAAGAATTTCTTGGAAAGTAAAAGGTAAAAGGAGAGATACAATATGAAAAAGGATACACTTGAATTAATCAAAACAACAGAAGATTCTTATGGTTTAAAGAAAGTATTAGATGAACTTCCGATGGAAGAGGTAAAATTAATTATTAAGATTTTAAAATCTAATATTGGATTGTTTAAAAATAGTCTTAATAATAAAAATAATTTTTATTTCTTTAAACGGTTCAAGTTATCAGAAGTAGACACAATGGAAGTGCTAATTACAAATAGCAATGATATAGAGGATCTGAGAGTGTATGAGATGGATATGACAGTTACCATTTATTATAATGGTGGTTCTTATATCAGTGCTAAAGGTTCTGGCTTTTCTGGTGGATGTAATTTAACGGAAGCTAATCAGTTATTAAAGATTATTAAAGCAATCAAAAAAGAAAGAATTAAGAATAGAATTCTTTCAAAATTCTTCAAAGATAATTTTAAAAAAGATTTGAAGAAAATTAAAAATGAAGAACCTGTAGCAGATACAAAATCAGTTTATGAAAACTGTACGGCTCAACTTTCTAAAGCAGCTAAAGCTAAATTAGATCAAGCTGAAGAGAAAGATAAAATTAGAGGATCTATATAAATAATCGATATAAGGATAATGTATCATATTTAATGTCTTAAATATAAATTATTATCTCCCTAGGTGTTGACCTAGGGAGATATCTTAATTTTTTCTTCTAGAACTTATTTTTTATAATTTACTTATAATTTTATACCAGTTACTTTTTTAAATAGATATTTGATTAAGTAAAACTATAATTTTTATAAGAAAATTGGAAAAACAGTCTAAAAACTTAAAAAGTCTAAATAAAATTGTACACTAATTATATATGATGAGTTACTTGTGTCTAAATAACGATTAATATAAAAAATGACCAGTTTCTCATATAAACGATTGCATCCTCTTTGCAACTTCGACAAAATAAGAGTTTTTATTATTTAGACAAATAGTAACGATATTTTATCAAAATATCAAAAATATATTGTTCGAAATGTCGATTGCAACTGTTAAATATCTATTTAAATGAGCAATTTAATACGATGTCTAATTAGAAAACTACTAGTAAAATAGTAGTTATTTGATATATTATTTTTTATTAAATAATATTGTTGATACTAAAAAGTATTGTAAATATGGGAATTAATAAATATAAGCTAACGAAATATCGGATCATGATTTCATATACAATAGTATAGAATAACCATTTAGACTTACTACCGTCAATGGTGGGAACAATCATCATTAAAGATATAGAAATGATTAAAGATAAAAAACATCAACCTCTCGATT